>Ga0315312_1000332_pt1 | contig 63895 bp, 58 predicted proteins | sample TDP7_MG_FD_203629 | JGI IMG/M metagenome (GOLD analysis project Ga0315312, IMG submission 203629) | Freshwater sediment microbial communities from Lake Towuti, South Sulawesi, Indonesia - TDP7 | ecosystem: Environmental > Aquatic > Freshwater > Lake > Sediment | place: Indonesia: South Sulawesi... | reverse complement strand
AAAAGTGTAGTTTTTCCATCTTTCTCTAACGTTGTTAAATAATTCTCAGAGGCTTCGTCGATTTTTATTCCTTTGTTCTCTAACAGCCTTCTGTTTCCAACGGTGATTTCTTTACCATTAAATTTAGTTACGACGCCGTAGCCAGGTAGAACCGTAAAATCAGAAGGATCGGCGATATCTATACCTAACGCACTTGCCTTTTTCAGCACAGCTTTAGCTGATGGATGTTCAGAATACCTTTCTGCAAGCGCCGCGAGAAAAAGGACGTCTGCTTCCTTTCTCCCGTTAATTCCTTTTATGGCAACAACCTCGGGATAGCCTGTTGTCAGCGTTCCTGTTTTGTCCATGACCACCATGTCGACTTTGGCTGCCTTTTCAAGGATGGTTCCACCCCTTATTAGAATGCCTCTTTTAGCTGCGTTTCCGATTCCCGCGATCACCGCTGTAGGCGTGGCGATGGTTAAAGCACAAGGGCACGCAATAAGAAGAATCGAAATCACCCTTAATGCATCACCGGTTACAAGGAATGCCAAACTAGCCACGATTAAAATTATTGGTGTAAACCACCGTGCATAACGATCAGCCACTCTCTCTATAGGCGCTTTACAAGCTTGGGCCTCTCTAACAAGTTTGATGATATGAGCAAAGGTTGTGTCCTCACCAACTCTAGTTACTTTAACCTCCAAGGCACCTAACTCTAAGATTGTGTTGCCGAAGACTTCATCGCCCATAATCTTGTTCACAGGCAGCGATTCACCAGTTATCGTTGCTTGATTGACCGTTGCCATTCCTTTTGTGACTAAGCCATCAACAGGGATTTTCTCTCCTGGTTTTACAATTACGATGTCTCCTAACTGGACCTGTTCAATGGGTACTTCAATTTCCCTTCCATTCCGGCGCACTCTTGCCTTTTGGGGAACTGATCTAATCAGTTTTTCAATGGCCGTGGTGGCTTTCTTTGAAGCATAATCTTCCAGCATTTCGCCTCCAGATAACATCAGGACGACAATTGCAGCAGCTATATACTCCCGAACAAGAACGGAAGTAACGATGGCTATACTCGCAAGGAAGTCAACATTGAAGTTTTTGGAGAGAACCGCTTTAATTGCACCCAAAACAATAGAGGCGCCCCCGATGATTACAGCAAAGAGAACAAGCCCATCGGCTATCAGGCTGGGAAGTATGTTAAGATAAGATAATGCCCAACTCGTTACAGTCGTAACCAAACTAAGGATGAAGATAAAAGTTCTATGATTTGGAAACTTCATCAATTCAGCGATCCTATTGCAATGTTCCAAGCCAAGTTACAGAAATCTTGCAAGAGCCTCCTTTAATTCAGCCACTGCACTTTCACCAGCGCCTTCCTTTATTGCCTTTGAAACGCAAGTCTCTACATGATCTTCAAAAACTATCCGACCAACTTTGTCTAATGCAGCGCGGACTGCAGCCAGCTGAAGAAGAACCTCTGGGCAACTTTTGTCCTCCTCCACCATCCTCTTCACCCCACTCAAGTGCCCCTCGATCCTAGCCAACCGCTTAATAACATCCTCACGTTTCTTGTGAACGCCCATGTTTATCCCCTCCCCCAGTATGGGATATACAATCAGATAAACTTTGCGCGAGTGTTCAAAGGATCTGTCTAACTAACAAAGAGTCTAACTAACAAAGAAATGCAGAAGAAGCATAAAGACACTCTAACACCCACAAATGAGCCAACTCTATGTACCCTTTTTCAAATTTCCGCAACTATTGTCAAAAACAAAAAGACCACATAGGTAAAGAGGAGTGTAAGGCCTTTCAGTTTTCCAATCTTCATTGTGATCATGTAAACGAAGAATAAAGCAGTTATGAAAAGGAAAACACTGCCGTTCAATAGTAACGTCTCACTTGAAACCTGTAATGGATGTATGAGCGCTGTGAGTCCAAGAACAATCATTAATGTGAACAAATTCGCACCAAGACAACCTGCAACAGCCAAGTCACCATGTCCTTTTCTGGAAGCCGCAACAGCGGTGGCAATATCCGCAAAAGAGGTCCCCAAGGCGACAACGGTCATTCCCAGCAACAGCTTAGAAGCTCCAAGAATGGCAGCAATATTGACAGTCGACCGTACAAGGAGATCTGCGGTAATCAGCGATACGATTATTCCAAGTGCGAAGGAAACGTAAGCGTTTCTTATTTCTAGGCGCTTTCCAGTCAGAGTTGTCAGCAAGTCGAGTTCAATTGCGACTTCTGCAGTTTCTCTCTCCCTCTCTTCGGGAGCCTCAATTTTTTCTTGCTCGTACACGTTGATGATGTAAAACACAGCTAGAGAAAGAAGGACAATTCCTTCAGTCTGCGACACAAGACCATCCAACATAAATGCGAAGGCAGAAATTGTGGCAACCATCAAGAAAATACCGTCTCGTATTATCATTCTTCTGTAAACCAAAAGCGTTGAAAACATGGTGGAAAGTCCTATCATAAACGCAATATTTCCGATATTCGACCCAACGACATTGCCAAAGGCTATTTCGGGTTCGCCTTGCACAGCTGCTAAAAGCGAAACCAAAAGTTCCGGGAGGATATATAAAAGTGAGACCAAAAGTATTCCCAAAGCAACCTTTGTGGTATTTAATTTGTGGGTCAGAGCAACAACGGAATCCGCAGTCCAATCTGCACTTTTCGACAAGAAGAAAATACTAATCAACAGCACGGCGACCCAAAGCACTAAGTCAATCATCAAACGTATCGAACTAATAGTAGAAACCTGTCTTTATAAATCTCGTCAATTGATTTTCAGAAACCCTTTCTCTCCCTATATAGTGAACGAGTTACCCAAACTGTTTTCTATAGCAGTAGGCCTCAAAGATCTACCCTGAGCCCTCGTCAACACTCAAAAGGGAAGTCAAAGCTCCCATTGATAATGCGAAACCGAACGAGAAATCTAAACAAAACAAGTCAACATTCACCAATATCACTCGAAAATGTACTTCAAGGTCGATTTGAGTATATCCTGGAGAAATCTTTACTTCCTTAGAGAATTTACCACTCAACACTCGATAATGCACCAGAATCCGGATTTTTATACAAGCACTGCAAGAAATTCCCTACTTTAGTGGGAGGATGAATTGCGGTTAAGCTTGAAAGCTCGCAGCTTCTAAATTAAAGCTGTGATTCCCCCTGTGCAGAAAGATGCTCAGCTAACGGTTGTAGGAAAGGTTTTCAAGTCGAATAAACGGAAGGGGGCTCGTCTCATAGTCATGATGACTCCATTTCTCTTTTTAGGAAAAGCGTAGCAACCGCTAATAAAGATGATGTTAATTCCTCACTACTTGAATTACATCTTCATCCTCTCTCTGCTCAACAACTTTAACGGTTATACCCTTCTCTTTATCTTCGAAGATGCTGGATTCTTTCTTTCTAAAACATGCATGATCTAGATCTCTATTTGGCATGGAGTCTTCTCTTGGGAACGCGTCTATCACTCTGATGGGGCCGTAACCCGATTTTGCTTTAAGACCTACCTTGTAGAGTAGCAGACCCCAGTCCCGCGCCTCTTCATCGTTAACTATGGGCCTGTCCAAGAAGATGAGACGGACAGCGTCGTCTTCAACAGCCCTTAACGCCAGCGACAACTCAGCCATTGCCATCAAGGCGTAAGGAATGCGTTCGGCGGACCTGGCCAAGTCATATTCTGTAGAATCGGTCTCGTCGGTCACGTAGAATAGATCCTCTGTCCATAATGGAACCGAAGCCGACGCAGCTAGACGGTTGTCCCTAACAACTTGGTCTAGACGGAAATTGATGCTTTCTCCTACTGAGAAGTCGCATCGAAAACCAGTAGCGTAAACATAGAAAAGCAGCATCTCAAGAAGCTCGTCATAGTCCATGGAACCATCAATACCTACAGCTGCATACTCACCATGCTCAAACAAAGACGATTTCGTGCCAGAGGAACTTAGACACTTTATGCAGGGAACCAGTCTTTCCCGATTCCTCAACTCTCCTATTCTGCTCGTAAGCAAATTGGCCAGATCAGAAGTTTGCTTCCTAAGCCTCTCCGCAAGAAAACTCATCTAAAGCCCTATTATATCATGATCTTTCGAATGCTTATTTGTTTTTTGTGACTGTTTCTTCATCGCTTCAGCCCGAGCTTTGCGAGAGCGAGTTCGTCTCTCTTATAAGGGTCCCGCTTCTATATTGTACGTATACGATCGTGGTTCCAAATCCCATTTATGGGAGTTGAGTGGGTTTGCCGGTTCAGATCGGTTTGGAAATGTATGCTGAAAAGCCGGTTGTTCTACCTTTTTTCACGGGTCATGTTTCTAGAGGGTTGCTGTTGCACATCGTTAGACAGGTTGATCCGAGTGCTTCGGGTTTGTTGCACGAGTTGAATGTCGCTAAGCCTTATTCTGTTACCCCTCTGCGGTTTAAGAGTAAGGGTCGTGATGAGGAGGGTTATGTTTTAGATCCGGCTTTTCCTTGCCGTGTCCGTTTTGGGTTTTTGAAGGATGAGTATGCGACTTATCTTCTTAATTATTTTCAGAAAAAGAACAGTGTGTTAGTTTTTGACACGACTTTCCGAATTACTTCGATAAGTGTAAACTGTAAGAGTTATGAGGAGATGGAGAAAGAAGCGGCGTCAGTTGACGCGTTTCGACTGTGTTTTAGAACCCCCACCTACTTCGCCAGCCTCGGAAGCAGTTTTCATTGGATGTTTCCTGACGCTGAAAAGGTTTTCTGCGGGCTCATGCGGGTTTGGAACCTGTTTTCTGACAGCAGTCATTTCAGCAAGGATGAATACCTAACCTACAAAGAGTGGTTGGCCAAGTATGTAGGTGCGAGCGAGTATCAGTTGTGGACTAGGTTGGCAGTCATGAGACGGAAGAAAGCAACAGGGTTTACAGGCTGGGTAACATACGAGCTGAAGGACTTGGGAAGCGAATGGAACAAAGTGACATGTATGCTGGCAAAATTCGCGGAATACGCCAACATAGGAGGAAACAAAACAGGAGGGTTCGGAGTAACAAAGATCGTTTCTCCTAACCTGCATGTGTAGTGTTACTAGATCGCTGTAAAGTCAGGTTTTTAGAAAGCACAAATACAACAATTAATCCTCATTTTCCTTTAACTAAGAAAGCTCCTAGAAGTGCATTAGCGCCAAGAAGAAGAACTTTGCCCTCCCTAGTTCTAATACCCTCGAGCCTCCAATCTCCAATGGCTCGAATCTTAATAAGAGAAGTCTCAAAACAGAGCAACCCACTTGCAAGGTGACGGGCAATGTCCTCTGGTGTTCGGAGATGTGTATTTTGTGCATATTCTTTAACACAAAGGAACTCTCCTAATCTATGGGTAGAGATAGCGATCTCAGGCAATGTCCTATGACTGTGTTCTGGATCGATTCTTATATATAATAAAGGGTATTCAGAGAATCTGGGAGGGACTTTAAAGTCTTGGAGCTCGACGTTTCCTCGTTCAAGAATCTCAAGCTGACCCCAGCGAACAGCATCGATGTAATCTACTTCTGCAAACCATCGATTGCCGTTGGTCTCAATGATAGCTGGGACGTTGATTCCTGCTTCACGCACAAGGCTGGATCCTCCTTTTGTCAGCGCTTGTCCAATTCTTTTGTAATAGTACCCTTGCATTCTTTTCAGTAGTTGTTCATCAAAACCCCTTAGTTTAAGAAAGTCGAGTAAATATGTTTTAGTTAAACCTGAGGGTTCAGAGGTTCGCGCTATCTCACCTAGTAAAGTAGCTATTACTAACTCTGCATATTTGCTCTCTGAGAAGTCTACGTAGGCCATAGGCGTCTCAAGATAGTTATAAACCATTCTGACGAGGTCAACATATGATATCTCTTTTGATTGTCCGAACCGATCCTTCATGACCCTCACGAAATGTTCAGGAACGAAAATCACTGCTTCACCAAGGGATTTTCTACCAACTCTGCCTAAGCGTTGAATAAAAGAGTAAGAGTCCCAACCTTGAGCGATGAGAAAAGGCGTGTCAAAGTCGATACCTACCTCAATCGCACTTGTGCCAACCACAATATTTCCTGACCATAAGTTATAGTGCCTCTGTTCCGCGCCAACAATTCCATGAGCTTCAAGGATGTTCAATCCATTTCTTTTCACTTGGATAGATTCCCTGAGTTTCTTAGCAACCAACATTGCATCAATTGGGCTGTTAAGGATAACGGTGACCTTCGGGCATATCCCATGACTTTTGACGGCTGGAAGAGGCTGTTTGAGAAAGTTTTCGACAAAGTTGACAACTTTGTCTCTCAATAGACCGTGTATATCGTGACCCCATAAACCTGTCGTAGGGTCAGGCACCAGTTTTAGATTGACAAGATTGCGGATGAGTGGCCACCCTTCCTTCTCTGAACCTGCCTCTCGTATCAACTTCGCACATGGAAGAATTGCATCGCTAACTTTTGGCGCGGTTCCACTCATAGCAAGAACCGTACCCTCATCACGGGCTATGAACGACGCTGACCATGTTGCTGCGATGAGCGATGGCCCTCTGTAGTAATGAAATTCATCAAGCAAAACTAATCGTATGCCCATTAGAGTTTCAACTATGCTATTGCTATATCTGTATCTCCCAGTAAGAGCGTTAGCAATCAGATCAATATTTGTCAGCAAAAGCCACCGACTGCCATAAATCCCATTCAGCATTTCTAGGAGGTCACGTAATTTGGTGCCTTTTGCGACACTCTTCTTTGCTGCTCGATCAAGGATATCACCGTTTACTCTGGCGATGCAAAAACGGGGCCCAGTCCCCTCTTTTAGATCTGGAATAAGTTTCCAATCTAAGTTTTCGGCATCAAGGTCTCGAACTTCTACTTGAAAATGATTAGACATCAGCGAGGACACCGAACGTGTCTGGTCCTCTATGAGGGCGTTAGTGGGGTATGTAAGGATTGAAGCGCCACCACAAGCATTGGCTGCTGCAAGAGCTGCAAGAGTCTTTCCTGAGCCAACGGGTGCTTCTAGGACGATTGCAGGTGCACGTTGCTCAACTAGTTCTCTTACGTTCTCTTGGAAAGCATACAAAGTTCTCCCGAAACTCTTAGAGTGCCCTGCCATAACATGAAGACTACGAACGGTACCCTCGAAGACTTCAGTGACCAATGTCTTTCACGGTATGCTAGCCAAGCTGCTATACAAACGGATGTTCGGTATTGCTATATGGATTATGTTACCTAACCTGTCCCTCGCTTTTGCAACTGCAATAGTTTTGTTATCTACATTGGTAGCAGTGAGTTCTACGCCAAGCAACAGTCGAGAAGGTTTCATTAGGTACATCTTTGTAAAACGAGGATTAACACCCGATGGAAGATCCAAAGGATTTACAGGATGATGGATGAGTAACGGATCAGTGAGCTCACTTATTCTTATTGTCCTGAAAACTTCGAGCTCCTCATAATCAATCCGCGCTATTGCGTCCTTCTTTCCTATTCTGATGATGGAAGGGCCCATGCCAATTGTATAGAACTGGAACGTGGAAAGCGGTGGCTGCTTAGTATAGGTACCAAACTTAGGATAGACAAGTTTTTTTGCCAGCTCCGTGGTCGAGACCTGACCTTCTCGAATTGCATTCCAGGTTATCTGGACAGGCGCTTCTGGAAAAGGTATGCTTGCTTTCTTCATCGATTCTTGACTAAATCCTATTATCGGAGCTTTATCAGACCTTGACGCAGGAGTTGCATATACACTGAATTTCGCAAGCTCTTCTAGATTTGGCTTATCCTCTTTTATATAATGAGGTATTGTGGTGGAAACAATCCTTTGTGTGGTGAGCTCTAGCGTGTTTAGTGCGTACATTAGGGCATAATTGTGGATGTATTCAGAGGTCAAGGAGCGGAGCGGAACTCCGTATTCCGAGTGAATGAAAAAAAGGTAATCATGGGCCGTCAGAACGGCCCTAAAAAGTCTCATTCTTCCTCAGCTCTAATCCTTTGGAGAGCTTCTCTTGCATCTTTATGGAACCGCAATGAATCCAAGAGAATGGCTTTTATGAACTCTTTATCTACTACTGTAGATTGAATCTCGTATAGTACATCTCTAAGTTCGTTTGGAGTTAATACTTTCGCTGTCGTCCCAAAGCTCGCCGCTTTTTTGTACCTTAGCATGATATCATATATCATCTGGGTCAAATTTTCGGGGGTACTTTCAAAATCTTTTCTTCTGTCTGCTAACTCCAACGTCAACTCTAGAGGGGTTATTAGTTCCTGCATTCCTGAAGCAATGCCCACTACATGGTTTCTGACACGTCCTCTCACTCTTGTTTCTGCACCATAGTCTGCTGTGACTTCGAGCGTCTTTACATAGAGAGTCAGCTCGCGTATTGTTGGTGCTCTTAAAGTGACTATACTTGGAAAGTTTGTGATGGGGTCAACGGCATAAATTGTTCCTAAAGCTTTGCCTGTAACCTCTGCCTCCTCATATACAGCGTTAAAGGTTATAGCAGTAGCTACCTCCTCGTAACTCTCCAAGGAGTAAGCCGTGGAGTAGTTAATTCGGTGTTTTAGGCTTGCTTCTCTTTCCCCACGTTGAACAGTGATACCTCCGAAAAGAATGCAACGCGGGCATTTCAGGCACAGATTATCCTTTAAACGACATCCATCTATGCTTGCATTAACTTCTTCTGGGGGTAAATCTAGTGCAGTCTGACTCAAGAGTTCTTTAATCGTCGTAGTATCTACTTCGTAAGTCTTTTTTAGCTCTCTGAAAATTGAAGCGTAATTCCTTGTTTCCACAGCCTTCTGTTTTGTGCCAAAGAAGGCTACTCTTAACGTTGGTTCATGATTTACTATAGATTTAGGCGTAAGTACACTGTTCAACTCACGGCTGGCCTCGGTTCTAAGAACAGTGAAGTCGGTGGTCTGTCGCAAAATAACCAATTGCACGAACTTGGCCGGAGCAAGAGTAGTTGGTCTTTCCTCCAGAAAAGGATTTAGTAGCTGTTGAGTTTTAGCCAATATCAACCTTGTTCACCTCCACTTTTCGGCTTCAACCCAAATGCTCTCAAAACTTTGTAGTAATATTCGTATCCAACATCTCTCAATTCAAGAGGAAAAGGTCTAGCCGCACTCTGTTTTAGCTTAAATAGTTCTTCGGACACTTTTCCGATCAAGTCGATTGTTGTGGGCTCTAACCGAGCACCTTCAGTTGTTTTATAGATATTGGACACGTAACCCGCTATGCTTTCAGGAGTCGTAAATTCTGTTGTTCCTGCTGCATCTAAAAACTTTCCAGGTATGCCCTCAATTTCACTTCTAGAGACGCCTTCGAGATTCTCTAGCCGTTTCTCATAGTTAATCCTCAGCGACACAAGTTTTTTCACAATGTCATCCCTCAGATCCTTTGGTGTTGTTCCTTTCTCTGGTTCTGGTCTTTTCATTGACAATAGCGGCCTCTGGAATACATCCGCTTGATTCTTTAATTCTGTTTTTTTATTCAATTTTTATCAAACCTCCCTGCTCACCTCCTCTCAGTCAGCATTTTCCGGACATCCTCGAGCCAAGTGAGCAGCGTGACACGGGACACTCCAGCTCTCTTTAAGACCCTATCAAAAATGATGGCTGGAGAGGTTATAATCACATCCAACAATGAAATCCCTTTTTTACGACGTCGACGATCTGCAACTACTAAACATTGTGCAGCTAGGAGTCCTCTTAAAAGCCTTTCAAGATAATCGTATCCTATCCAATTATCATGCTCTATAGGCAAAGGAAGTGATCGAATGGTGGATGTTGCAAGAACTCGAGTCGCCCCTCTAACATTCAAGTCCATTAGGGGAGCCAATCCTGCTTGGGTCACCGTACTTCCATAAAATGATTTCGAGAGTAAAAGACCTACCGTCAAGACCTTAAGGCTGAACTCCGTATCGTTATCATCAGCGCTCTTCACTCTAACACCATGAAGAAGCACATATTGAGGAAAATAATACGGATTGAACCTTATCATCGCTCTCTTAACTTCTTGGTTCAGCCTCTCAGCCATATCACTTTCATGATCCTTTAAAGACTTTTCAGAAAGATGTTTTTCAAGTAGGTCAACTGCCATCTCGAAGTCGAATTCTTCACCGTCTTGCAACATGTCGGCAACGGTATCTTTCACTCTTTCGTCTCTTTCAGCGGGTTCTCTGCCAAAGGCTATCTCCAAAATGTTCCTAAGCGTTTGTTTTCTTACACGTATCTGTGTTGGTAACTTGCGTTCCCTTAACGATGCTAATAGCTGAAGAGGATTATCCAGCAATCGATCTTCAACTTCCTCAGCCAACCGTACACTACCTACTGCTTGTGGGAAAACTATAAAGTTGACATCCCCACCCTTGCTAAAAACCAATCTTAACAACCCTTCTAGATAGCATCCATCACAGATCCTAAGTTTATTCTTTGCATCTATTGCAGTGCCTCCAGCAAGCAAATTAGAAAAGGATTCAGAACCGCCGCCTATTATTGAAGCTATAGCCTCTCTTGTCGCCGATTCGCCACAAATAGGACACACTGGAGTGCCGCTTTTTTCCTTTCCAGCATAATATTTCAAATCGCTTTCAGCTAGTTCCTTCACTCCCATTCCGTTTAGACTCAGAACCATGTCTGCAAGGATCGACTCAGCTAAATGATCCAACCCACCTTCAAGATGCGTCAATTTAACCAGTGATCTGCTTGCATGAGAAAACATATTTCTTAAAGAAACTGTTGCTTGTTTGAAATTCTTGATCTTCATCATCTGACATAATTTTTCATCAGCGCTTTGAACGCTCTCAACAAATTCTTTGGCTAATTCGATTTTCTTCGGCATTGGAGCAGTCCAAGTAAAGCGAGCAAGTTTAGAAGCAAGCGTGGGGTTATGTAGATGAAGCGCCGTCGCTAGCATCTGGACTAGATGATCCCGTTGGTTTTGTTTAGTTTTAACTTCAGTATATGTCGCAAGTTCTTGGGAAAGCGCTTCTGGAAGCCTAAACAAGTAGATTAATGCTAAGGAGACTTGAAGAAGAAAGCTAAAATCGCTTACCTCTAATATCCTGACCTCTTTTGGTAGATCTTTCTTTTTCAGAACACGTTCGGCAAAGCCTTCTCCGCGGCGAAATATTAATCCCCAAATAGGCTCATGGTCATCTATGAGAGGCATAATTTCCCTTACAAAGCACCATGGAGTTTGTCCAAAAACTCCTACCACTAATCTGTAAATATCGCTTTTACTAACCAGCTCGCTTAATCCAGAGAGTAATTCTCTTCTTATATCCTCGTAAGTGGTTTTTGGCTTGTCGTTTGATGCAGTGAACAGAAGTGTTGAAGGTGTAAAGCAGAGCAGTTTCCATCCTTTGTTTATGTGTGCCTTCATCACTGACTCAGCCAAAAGTTGAGAGGAAAATCCTCTTACTCGAAAGAATATAGCCATTGAGCTTTGGAGGTCAAGATTTTTGAGGCGGACAATGGCAGAGTCGATGTCATATTTTTCCATGGCAGATATAACGCTGTCAGCTATGTTAAGAATCTTAGAGAGTTGAACATCTTTGGCATGGAGGATGCCTTTTGCAACCCCCTCCGCCATGCTGGTTGGTGCACCGTGAACAGCTATTGAATAACTATCCAGAATTTCTTCGGTCAGTTCTTTGTTTACAGTTTTGCCATAAATACTGAGAGCTTCGTTTACAAATGCTTTAAAGTCTTCCACTTTAATGGCTGGGTGCATCTCATGCTTTTTTGGTGCTTTGTATGTCTTCTCTTTGCCTATGTCATGGAGAAAGGATGCGGTGAAAAGAACAATTTTCCTGTTTTCTTCTGCGTAAGGATCGATAAGTTCGAGGAGGTTAACAGAAGCGTCAGCGACTGAGAATGAATGGGAAAGCTTTGTGGGGATATTATCTCTCCATTCAGGTTTAGCGGGCAAACTCGTCCAATCCTTACGAGCAGCAACCTCGAGCAGAGCTTTGCTCCATTCATCCAGAGAGATAGTTGAATTTGATACCACACTCATATAATCATAGCTAGAAAATATAAGCTTTAAGACTAAATAAAAATGTTTATTTGCAACGAAATGCAAGAATAATTATGGAAAACCTCTGAGATGAGAAAATGAGGACAGCTTTCTTAATAAACTTCGGCTTTGACGTGTCGCCCTTTATCGACATCATCTCGAATTACTCTCCCACAACAGGCGACCTTATAGTATTACTCCGCCCACAAATGGAGGAAAATAGTGCAAGAGCAGAAAAAGCAGTCAGTGAAGTCAAAGTAATTTTATCTACTCTCAAGTCTGCTAATCGTTCTATTGATTTAGAACAATTTTTAGTTAATGCTTCAGACCCCCTTATTGCTGCCTCTGAGATCGCAGAAAAATTGGTGAAATCAAAGAATACATACAATAGGATAGTAGCTGATATTTCAGGTGGAATCAGACCCATTATGGTCGCGATTATGCTTTGCTTTATTGCAAAACCAAATTTTTTCACTGAAGTGACCATGCTTGCAGAGCCAACAAGACAAAGGGTTTTTGTGCCTCTGGCGGAAATATTGGAAATCAAAGCGCTAGGATTGGCGCGAACATTAGTTCAAGTGAGTAAGGGTGGGAACTTAAAGTCTGTTGGGGCAAGACTAGGTGTAACTGAGTCAAGTGTAAGCCGTTACATTAACCGACTGAAAACCCTTGGCATGGTATATCATAAACGTGGAAAGCTATCATTGACACCACTTGGAGAGAAACTTTTGGGACTTGCCACCCACATGGAGTAAAGACTTAAAGTTGTTGACCTCAGAGATTAAACAACCCAAAGAATTTTATTGACAAATCGATGCGTATCCGCATCCGCCTGTACATTTGTTTTCAGCTACTCTTATAGGTGGCAACTGTCCCTCTCTTATAATTCTTTTGATGTGTCCTAGAACGCGTTTGACATGCGCTTTCATTGACGGCGTAATCTCCAGCTCTAGAATCGTGGCTTCAGGGATATAGTTTATGAAACCCCGTTTTACTATCGTGCTGAAACTTTCTTCGATGAGCAATGCGTACGCAACAAGCTGATATTTGTGATCCATCCATGCTTTTCCTCCGTTAGAAGCCATGTTCTTGTAGTCCACTGGAATATACTCGTCTTTAACCGTCCTGATTATGCAGTCAACGTTTCCCCGCAACTCTAAGCTACTTGAGCTGAGCATGGTAAACAGCATCTTTTCAGCACCAATAAATTCAGGCGAATAATAGACCGCGTCTTTGCGTCTCAACTCTTTCCTCACGTAATCTTCATGTTGCTCTTTGCCCTCTTCCTGCTGCGAACCAAAAATTGGCGCAGCATGCAGGACATGATCAAAATAGATTATCCTTGGACAGTAGATGTAATGCTTCACGTCTGTTACTGAGATAAAGGCCTCTGCCACATCAGAAGTAGGCAACTTTTGCTTTGTCTTCATCCAGCCTGTATTTCTTCGGTTTCCCAACCTCTCGCTTACCCCTGAAACATGTGTCGCAAACAGGAAATAACTGCACGTTCTCCACTAAATCCTTAATGAGATTCTTCAAATCAACGATAAGGCTGTTCAGCTTGTCTCTACGGAGATGCCCACAAAAGGCGCTGTATTGGATCCGCTGCAGCCCGTAATCCTTGAGAGTTTCAGCAACCAAAGCCCGCAAATTATCGTCCGTAATGTCATAAATAACTACATACCGCATTCGCTCATCACCATCCTAAAGAAAAAGGCACATACTCTGCTTCTCGAAAGAGAAAACGAACTACACATCTAGCCTGACTATGAATAAAACTTTTTATAGATCCCCTCTGACCACCGAACATCACTTCCGTATCCAAGCGTTCCTGAAAACCAGCTTTGAGATACGTCAGCAGATCTCTTTGAGTTTTCCACCGTCGAAACCGGTAAACGTCGAGTTGAGAACGCCAATTTTCCGCGATTTTCTCTGAAACATCACCTTTAAGAAAAGCGAATGAATTCCTTCCTATTCGATAATATGCTATCTCTTTCAAGTTAGTCTCCTTTTCTTCTCCACGTAGGTCATAATAGCTCTCTTCAGGAACTGAAATCAGCGTTGCCTTGTTGATGAATCCATATAGAGATCTCCTGATCGACTCCAACCACGAAGATGACAACACGACCACAGTAGATTTATAATTCGTAGGACCAATAATAAAATGGTGTACGGGAATGAGCGAATCGGATATGGTTGAGTCATCTCGAAATTTAGCTAAGACAGCAGCTGTGACGCTTGTATCTTCAAAGAAGCTTTACGACATAGCTTCCTATGCTCGAAAAACAGGTTCTACAGATCTTCTTCTCATGTATATTCAAGAAGAAGTTGTGCAAGGCAAAATATCTCCGGATTTTGGCAACTTATTGAAAAATCACATACTGAAGCTAAAAGACATGAATAAAATAAGGGAAGTTATGGCTCATGTGTGCAAACTTAGGGATTACTTCTATATTGAGCCATTGATGACCAACTTAGATTCCGTTAAACAGATTAGTGGAGCTTCGAATGTATTCAGATTCGATGTAAGCGCTTACGGGGACGCCGTAACAATAACGATCTTTGTTGACAAGTATAACGAGGGGGCATGGAGATCGATCTACGAAAAATTCTATAAGGGACAAAAGACAAGAATAGTTCTTAAGAGGGGAAGTTGATGGTTTTCTCTAGTCTTAGCAAAAGAATTCTGATGAATGTCGAGTTGAAGACAGAGACGACATTGCACATTGGAAGCGGCGAGAGAGAGGAATTTCCAAGGAGAATAGATCTGCCTGTACTTAGACTAAGCGACAAGAGAATATTTATTCCAGGGTCTTCGATCAAAGGAGTTCTAAGAAGCGAAACGGAAAGGTTTCTCTCAGGTCTGGGGTTCAAACTCTGCATCGAGAGAAAGGGCTGGGAACCCATCTATGAAACATGTGACGAAGAAGTGGCTTGTGTCTCTTGTGCAATGTTCGGCTCAACTAGGATGGCCAGCAGGGTCATATGTAGAGATGCCTTAGGAGAAGATGTTTTAGAAACTACTCTCAAATCAGGGATAGCTTTGAACAGGCAATCTAAGACCGTTAGACCAGGAGCTCTTTTTACAGCCGAGTATATAAACCCTGGATCGATATTTGAGTCGGAGATAATCTTTGAGAACCCAGAGGACGGCATGCTAGGTCTCCTTTTCACTGTGTTAGAGTCGTTGCCGTCTTTAGGCGGACAAGTCTCACGCGGAGCTGGTAAGGTTGACGTAAGTGTCAAGCGAATCGAAATCCAAACTGCAAGGTCTATTGCTGGTGTCGAAGAACCTAAGATGCTGGAAAAAGAAAGCCTTGACAAGTTTATCAACGATGAAAAGCAGAGGACGAAACAACTGATCGAAGACTTGAAAAGAAAATACATTCCGCCGTAGTCGGGTTTCAAACCATGCTAGAGAACGAGGATCTGCTATATCTTCTGCGCCTCCAGGCTCTATTCCACGATATAGGTAAGCTCAATCCAGAACACCATTATGACCACGAGAAACGGGGAAACGATCTCATAAGAGATACCTTTGGAGAGATCAGAACTGAGTCAGGAAAGAATGCCAAAGACAAACTGGTTTGGGGAGGCCTAAATCACCACAAGCCAAAGAAAAATAATCGATACGAGAGACTACTATGTATTGCCGATAGTACTGCCTCGGTCCTTGACAAGGCCAGTAAGTACCTCTTAGTTGATAGAGAAGATTTTATTTCAAAATCAAATCCGCTTTCGGGAGCGCGTATACCAATAGGGCTAGCGTTTTTGAACGAAGCCCAAACTACAACTAAAAGTCTTCTGCAATTACTATGTCGCAAATCCAGAGAATTGAACCCTAGATCTGTACATGATGAATTCATAAATCTCCTTATTGCGTGCTCAACACATGCAGTAAACAATGAAGTAAGGGATTACATCGAAAAATCGATGGAAATCCCATCAGAGACAAGATATCCACTAAATGCCACTTCTCTCTGGGCCCATCATAAAGCCACTTCAACTTGCTTAGACATCATGTTCCCTCTGCTGACCAGAAAAAAGATCTTTGTATCGGTGATTGGAATTGACTTCCACTTGTCAGAGTTTAAGCGTCGGGCTCCAACTATTAAAGAATTTGAAGCAAGAGAAGATATTTGTAGAGATGTTATTATCAAAGCTATAAAAGCGATTAACCATATGACGGTGGGGCCAGCAAATTTTCCTTTAAGCTCTGTTACCAATGTTATTTATCCTGATATTGGTTATTTGGCGCTTCACCCCGAGATTCTTAGTTACATCGACAAATTATTGTTGTCCTTTCCTGTGAGTAGCGAAATTGAGTTGGAGCACGCATATGACGATCTCCTAAGTTCTATTCTAGAAGCACTAAGCCAAGAAGACCTAAGTGATGTAGTCGATATCGAAGCAGCTCACGGTTTATTTAGAGAGGAAGTCGAATTCCCAGATAGGGCAATTCCGATGAGAAACGTGGTGGCTGGTCTTCGGGAAAAGCTTAAAGAACTTATAGCAAATCTCGACGAATCAAGAGTCCAAAGTTTTTCGACAAGTAAGATAAACCCTATGAATTATGTTCCTAGAGAGAACTTTCTATGTAGCCTATGTGAAAAGCGAACAAGTGAAACCTCGCGCTATGGAAGACACCTTTGTAGCCGTTGCTCTAGCTATATGAGAATTGCTAGAGGGGTCTACTTAGATGACATAGCTGATGAAACCGAAAAGATCGCCTACATTGGACTGAGGATACCTGCCGAGAAATTGCTTTTTGACGAGCGCAGCTTGTACTACGGACAGTTGCTTCCATGGTGCCCTTCAAGGATGCATGAAACGCTCGTATGCATATACGAAGCATATAGAGATGTGTTGGAGACTGTTGAGAGCATTGTTGGCGAATCAAAACATTATGTTTTTGATATCGAGCTTGTAAATCCTCCGCAAGCCTTTGTTGAACAATTCGATAATGGTGTGGCGTTAGGAGATACGGAGATCAACAAAGAAAGATTCGCAATCCTCCTCAAGAAAAATGACACTGGATTTTCTATGGACTTATTTGGTGTGAATAGCGCAAAGCGGGCGGATGTTATCAAGGACTTATTAAGCGAAGTTAACGTGGATTCGCATAAGGCAGTTGAAGTTGAATTTGAGCCAAGACCTAGCTTCATCTTTCAGATTGATATTATCCGTAGATTGAAAGAGTATTCCATGTCCAAAGCCCGCTTGATCTCGCATAGCTATTCTGACTTACTATTTGTAGTGCCAGCGGATAAATGTCTGAAGTTGATTAGCCACATCTTATCTCGTCTATCCGAAAGAATTGGCCTGGAAAAATCATCAATTGAGGTTAATTTCGCTGTCGCCGACAAGAAGGAACCAATTTCGAATTATCTAGAGAAACTACTAAGGTGAAAAAAGTGCGTGTAGATGGAGACGTTGTCACAATGGAAATTGCCGATGAACTAAAAGTAGGCAAGGTATCTCTAGATAGAGGGATTGTTAATATCTTAACCGAACTCGACTTCCGCGAATTTGGTTTGGAAGAAGACACCAGCCAGGTTGACGGAATTAGAAATCGCATCACGCAAACCCTTAAGTCTCAAGAAGGAAAACTGCACGAGAAGTTATGCAATAATTCACCTCTAAGATTACAAGAGTTAATTGAACAAATAGAATGTTCTCGAAAAGAGATTGTAAGAGAGATTACTGAGGTATTTGAAGGAAAAAAGGATGCGGCTGAGGGATTTGTAAAGAAATTTTCGGTCTGTAAAATCACGATCTATTTTGAGGGCCTATTAAGACCAGGAGAAAAGTCCAAGACTCTAGTTTATGAACGGGAACGGCAGAAGGAATTTGGAGTACTTATCGATGAATTACTTACCTTTCTTAATTCTCTCAATTCAAGGTTCCAAGATAGACAGGACGGAAAGAAATGCATAATTCTTGATTTTGAGACAAGGTACGAAGGGTTGAGATCCACGAAAATCTATGAGTTTGGCGAATTGAATATAGAGCTTCGGATGAACGAGAAAGAGAAATGTCTCCTAGTACCCTGCAAAAAACTAGAGTTGGCCACAGAGGGATTTGTGAAAGCTAACACGACGGAGACAATTATGATGTTCAATTCCTTCATTGGAGCTATGGAGAGATGTAAAGATGCCATGCCAGAAACATCGTATAGTGTGAGGAGGCTGCTTTTTGAGCTTTATAGTGTTATCGCTGAGCAGAGAGACCTCCAAGAAGCTAGGCTTCTGCTCGCAGAAGAGCTTCCCAAGAAGCTTCCTTTGGTTCTTTACGAAGGCTTGTCAAAGTTATTGGACCATCTGGAAGGAAACCCATCTCTCATAGATCTATGGTTGACAAATCTCGGGCTGATTGCCAATAGACTTAGGGAGAGATAGTCAAATGGTTAATACGTCCAAGTTGACTGTTCATGAGATTAGTTATGAACTAAGGATCGCTTCTCTAATACATTTAGGGGCAGGATTCACTCTTGCCAATGTAAACCCAGTTCGGGGAGACATGATGGTTCCAGGAAATGCTTTGCGTGGTGCTCTCTGCACAGCATATCTGAAGATGTTCTGTACGAATAACCCACTTGCTTCTTGTGATAGTTGTACAGAAAAGTGTGAGTTTCTTGGGTCTATCTTGACTAAAGAGACAGAACACGGTGTCGGGCTCTATTTTGGTCATGGTGACATCACCTATGAAAATGGGACCGGAAGAAGAGTTAAGAGACTGCCTAGCATTAGCCTTTCAAGGCGGTCTAAAGTTGCTCAGAAAGGTAGATTATTCTTTTATGAGGCAATAGGGAATATTTTGAAAATTTCATCCCATTTGTACATAGTCTACGAAAACGATAACGATTACATTGACGGCTGCAAAAGCTTTGTGGCTAAAGCCTTGAGAGCCCTAAAAGGCTCAAGTATCGGAGGAAGACGAAGCTGGGGATGGGGATATATAGAGAACGTTGCTTACACTGAATCAATCTATCCTTTAGACGATATAAGTCTTCCAGTGAAAGTACCTACAATCATTTTGGCTCTTAAGACCCCAATGCCCCTGGTGGATATGGACATCAAGACTAATGTCGACCGAATACTAAGTGACCTAACCGATAGATTTATGTTGGCTCAAGAACCCCCCAGGCTCAGAGAAGTTGAAGTAAAAAGCTTCAAATTAACTCCAATAACGGGATGGGATCTTAAAAGGAAAAGACAAAGACCATCCAATCTATCCTTAGAGACGCCTAAGATTATACTAAAGTTTGATCAAACTGATGCGAAAATCGCTGCAATTTTGAAGTTGGCTTATGTAACGGGATTAACCCCTGATGGCTATTGGTTCACTCGATTAGGATACGGCAACATCGAATCTGTAGATCAAAGTCATCTTGGGGTTTAGACAGAGACAGAAGATCAGGGATTAGCGAACCTAATACCGCAGGATACGGAATTAGTTATAACTCTACAGAGCCGATCTAAAAAAAGGCCATATGACCTCAACAAGCTAAGGATATTTTTACCGTCAAATTAATGGAAAAATCCCACCCTGCACTATCCAAAATATAAGCAAAATAGGGGACTTGGCTATTGAACCTCTCACCGAAGCTCTGGAAGTCGAAGGCCTAGATTTCGTAAGAAGAGCTATCGTTGAGACACCGGGTACAATGAGAGATGCAAAAGCTGTGGCTTCTCTTGCTAGAGATTGGGAAATTTAAATCGTGATGTTAGAGAGTCAGTGAAAATGCTTTTTACTGAATAAGGGTTCTCAAGCCGTGGAATTCCTAGTGAAGGCTTTGGGAGACTTTGATCTAGACATTCGAAATGGAGCAACAGAAGCTCTGGAGAAGATGGAAGCACTGTGCATTGAGCCACTGATCCGTGCATTGGGTTCAGAAAGTCGGAGGGTTCGAGTAGAGACCGCATGGCTTCTTGGAGAGTTGGGAGACAAGAAGGTTGTGGAGCCCCTCACACAGGTCTTGAAGGACGATGATGAGGAGGTTCGAATAACAGCGGATAAGGCCTTAAAGAAGATCGCCAAAAGAGCCAGTCAGTAGTAAGTGACAACGTATTGAAACCCAAAACTGAAGACGCATTCCCGGTTTGGAATTTTGCTGATTTTCTATCATAGTTCTAGCAAATCGGCAGGTTGCTTCACATTTCTAAGTCCGATTACAATCGATCTACATAAAATCTCACCCCCTTCCACCAAACAGCCCTTTTAAGCTTTCGACAACTAATGCTGGTGGAATGATTGACATACACAATTGCTCCGAAAGTCTTGAAAGGGTGAAGAAGAGGCTTTCCAAACTAGAGAGTAGCGATCTGTTACTCGGCTTCATAGATCATCTAGAGGCGCAAGGCTTATCAGCGGGAAGGGTTGCAAAGTATGGAAACCACTTCTGCACCCTCTTCAAGAACCTGAAGATTAACCCTGCCTCAGCGAACAGAGCCGACATAGAGAGAGCCGTCGGGTGGATAAATAGGCAACCGTACAAGGAATGGACGAAACACGATCTCAAACTGACGCTCAGAAAGATCATACAGTATGGAAAGTTTGGAAGCTGCGACAAGAAGACGCCCCTACCGTCTGAAGTCTCTTGGATCAGCCTAAACGTTGGAAAGGACGATTCAAGGGTTAAGCCTGAAAACCTCCTCACCCCAGAAGATGTTAAGGTAATAGTAGCGAGGGCTGAGAACGAGAGGGATAGGGCGCTGCTACAAGTGTTCTTTGAAGGCGCGTTCAGACCTGGCGAGCTATTGACCATGAAGGTTGGAAGCGTCGAGTTCGGGGAGAACTACTGCTTGGCTTCGGTTGACGGCAAGACTGGAGTAAAGCGTGTCCCCCTAGTTGTCTCTTGCATGCCTCTTTCAGAATGGCTTCAGAAGCACCCTGAAAGAGATAATCCTGAAGCGCCCCTTTGGGCTTCCCTTTCAAATAACGCTAAAGGAGAGGCGATGAGTTACTACGATTTCCGCAAGCTACTCAAAGAGCTGGCTAGGAAGGCTGGAATAAAAAAGGATGTCTGGCCATACCTATTCAGACATTCATGCTTAACATCGCTTGCAAAAGTCTTCACCGAGTCAAGGCTTGAACTGTACGCAGGATGGGTTCAAGGCTCAAAGATGGCTCGCAGGTACGTCCACTTCTCCGCAAGAGACCTAGAAGAAGCAGTCCTTGAGATTCACGGCCTGAAACAGCCGGGCGGAACAGATACTTTGCTTAGGCTTGTGGAGTGTCCGAGATGCAAAAGGAAAAACCAGCCCGACAGCGTAAGATGTAGCTACTGCGGTCTCATCCTAGACATAGAAACTGCGATAAAAATGGACGAAGAGGAGAGAAAAAAAGATTTTGAGATTATCGAGAGGCTTCAGAGGCTTGAGAAAGTTATCTCCTCCCTTCTGAAATCTCAGCAGGAGTCCTTCGATCCTGAACCAAACGCTTCAACTCAACAATCTCCCTTAGAACCTCCTCTAGGACCTTCCTATCAACAACCACAAATTCACCCACACCCATCTCCATAAGAGAAGTATACCACCGCTTTTAGGGACGGCATCTAGGCTTACTCTCTTACCTTGGAATTATGTATGATGGAGATCACAATTGCGCTAGCCCTAAAGGATAAATCAATATACCATATACGGCAGGGGTCATACTGTTCGAGGAGATTTATGAGCAGGGGAGATTTTCAGAGAACCCAAACATGGAAGACAGACTGAGATTATCTTCGGAGGAAATTGAACGTTTATTCTTTTGATAAAAGGCTTTCCTATCCTCCAATGTAAGAAGACGCCATACAAGACCTAACTGAACGAACCCCATCAACAAGCTTGAAAACCAGAAAACAGATCAACTTGAAGATCGCATTTTTGATAGACGAGAAGGAGGTTAAAAGGATAGGTAATGTGCGAGGCCTAGGCGAGATCTCGGAAACAAGTGGCTGAGAAGGATATTCGTCCAATCGCAACGGTAGCCATAAGAGACAGAGACAGCCAGATAAGACTGTTCTACCTCAGAATTGGAGGACGCAAAATAGCCATGGTAGCTACAGCAAAGAAGGGGGGAATGTGGAACGGTAAAGGTGGTTGTGCATGAGTACGGCGATGTTGAGGATAAATATGTCGGAAGGCGATGAACTTTTTGACATAACTGATCAAATATGGGAAATGGCAAAAATCGCAGGAGCCCTTGAAACTAGGAGAAATGTTGGTTCTTTCTTGTCGGGGTTCAATGGCACCCAAAAGTCTATTGATCTTGTAACTAACAGATTGCTCAAAAACGCTTTATTAAGCGCTGAAAAGAGAAGCCAGATAATTAGGATTTATGAAAAATTGAGAAGTGCCCTGGGAACAATAAGTGATAAACAAAGAGGGCAATTAAGGGACTACGTCCAAAAAACTAAAATCCTTTTCAATTCAAAGAAGTTTCATGAACTAAGATCGGAAGGAGAGATGGAAAAAGATGAGCCAACAGAATGAACCAAAAGTAATCGTTAATTTGCCTGAATTCAAAAATCTCGGCGAAGAATTGAAACTGGCAAGCGGTGAGAGCCTTAAGAAAGTATATGTTCAGAAAAACGACTATATCGCAATAGTAGGCTACAAAGTCCTTAAGGATTTTGCCAGATTTACAAGCCATGAAGACTTATCAAATGACAAGATAGACTACGCCGGCAAATCCAGAATCTATCTTACAGGATTGAAACGTAGAGGAGTCTACAGACGCGCCAGCGAAGCCATCTTAAGGCAATACAATGAAAACTATAACTGCGCCACTCCAGACCACCAATGTATGAACTGCTACAATTGCTTTACCTACGGAGGAGTTATTGCAATCAAAGACAAAACCCAAGCGATAAAGTCAAGATTGAAGCCTACTACATCATTTTCAGTTCAGAGCGACGAGGAAGCGCTCATAGATGAAGAAGAATTCCATAACATTGTACACACGGATTTTCGAATGGAACAAGCTGAAAAGGGCGAACAAAAGAAGCCCAGCATATACAATTTACTCCTTCTTAAACCCGGAACAGTTTTTCCTTTCATTGACATAATCTTTAACCCAACCAGGTTTGATTTGGCGATGTACCTTGAAACCCTAAGAAGAGCGGACGCGATGGGATATGGTTCAAGAAGTTCCTTGCTCGGCACTATGGAAACGAAGATAATAGCTATAACCGATAACCTGATAATATCGCATAAAGATTTGCTCAACAAAATCAAAATCGATGACGCGGGCAACATAGATATCGCGGAATTAAAAGCCGAATTTGGCGTTGAAGTTGTGGATGAAAACCAGCTGGAGACTCTTAGAGCCAAGTTGCCAGCATTAATCGAGAAATACAAGGCTGAAATCTACGGTGACACATCCTCGAAAAAGTCCTCAAAAAGAGGCTAGTGCTTGTGCCTCCCCTAAAGACTAACTCTCCACCGCTCTACGCCATAAAATTTGAGCTCGAGGAATTTGGGCAAAACGTTTCTCACCTGACTCGCAAGACCTATTATACTCATGATTTCTTTACCGACAGACAAGTTTATGCAGCAATTACACATTCCTTCGAATTCTCTGGAACTAGCCAATACAATTTTGAAAAAGTACCATGCACCTTCGCCATTCCGTTAGAAGTTAGAAAGCACAAAACTTTCTTTTCTATCAATAACACAAATCTTCAGAAAGAGCAAATTACTGCGGTTCTTAGATATATTACGGAAGGCCGCCAAGAACTCATAGTCCCAGGTTCAAAATTTCTTGCATTTTCATTTGTTGAGCCACGTTATAAGAAGCTATTCATCGGAAAGAAAAGCGCATTAGCCACCATTGAAAAGAAGGAGAAGGTGACCTTTGAAAAGAAGAAAGACGAGTGGACTACTGAAGACATGATCTACCTACAAGAGTATGAAGCTGAAAAGAACAGGGAAATATTAGGAGTGCGATTGGTAGATGCATCAACAAGGTTTTTGGTCGGTAGATTCAAAGTCTCCAGTCTGCTGGCAGTTAGATTTGAAGATCATGTTTATAGGTTTTACTCTCTTTGGAAAAGATATAGCGAAATTCAGTCTAATTTGAAATAGATTCGCTCTTCATTTGATGTTTTGCTATTGTTGACATGTTTGTTTGTGTCCGCATCCACCTGTACATTTCTTTTCAGCTACTCTTATAGGTGGCAGCTGCTCCTCTTTTATGATTCTTTTAATATGTCCTAAGACGCGTTTGACATGCGTCTTCATTGAAGGCGTTATCTGAAGCTCTAGTATTAAGTCTTCAGGGATGTAGTTTATGAAACCCCGCTTCACAATTGTGCTGAAACTTTCTTCGATGAGCAATGCGTACGCAACAAGCTGATATTTATGATCCATCCATGCTTTTCCTCCGTCAGAAGCCATGCTCTTGTAGTCCACTGGAATATACTCGTCTTTAACCGTCCTGATTATGCAGTCAACGTTTCCCCGCAACTCTAAGCTACTTGAACTGAGCATAGTAAACAGCATCTTTTCAGCACCAACAAATTCAGGAGAATAATAGATCGCGTCTTTGCGTCTCAACTCTTTCCTCACGTAATCTTCATGTTGCTCTTTGCCCTCTTCCTGCTGCGAACCAAAAATTGGCGCAGCATGCAGGACATGATCGAAATAGATTATCCTTGGACAGTAGATGTAATGCTTCACGTCTGTTACTGAGACAAAGGCCTCTGCCACATCAGAAGTAGGCAACCTTTGCTTTGTCTTCATCCAGCCTGTATCTCTTCGGTTTCCCAACCTCTCGCTTACCCCTGAAACATGTGTCGCAAACGGGAAATAACTGCACGTTCTCCACTAAATCCTTAATGAGATTCTTCAAATCAACGATGAGGCTGTTCAGCTTGTCTCTGCGCAAATGCCCAATAAATGCGCTATACTGGATTCTCTGCAACCCGTAGTCCTTGAGGGTCTCAGCAACCAGAGCCCGCAAATTGTCATCCGTAATATCATAAATGACCAGATACCGCATCTCAAGTCACCAACCCAGAGAGAACGGCACATAATCGCCTTCGTTGAGAAGAAAGCGCACGACACGCCTCGCTTGCTGGTGAATGACATTTTTGAGGGGTGCCCTTTGCCCACTAAACATGACTTCCATGTCTAAACGCTCCTGCAAACTACTCAGCAAGGTCTTAACCGTCTCCTTGCTTAAGACTCGTCCTTCCTCAACCGCCTCCACCGCTAGAACCTCCTCAGGCTTGAGAGCACCTCTAGTAACGAGCCCCAGCAAGGTTCTATCCACAACCTGCTGCCTAAACTCCTCCATAAGATCCAACACCATGGAAGGCTTCCCCGGACGATCAGCATGCAGATAACCAGCATAGAAATCCAGCCCTGCGTAGCTCACGGCTTTCCAGACCTCTGGGAAGAGGATTGTTTGGTAGCCGAAATTCAACATCGCGTTGAATGCGTCTCGAGCGCCCCTCGTCTCTCTCCCCTTAAAACTGAGTTCGACTGGTAAGACCTGTTTGACTGCGTCCCAATAGATCCTGGCTCCCTCCGCTTCAATGTTCATCAACTGCTGGCGTTTCTCGTCAATGTTTGAGGCTTGTTCCTCTTCTACACGTTTGTTCGTTTCATCTATTGCCCTGCCACCCCTGTACAGTTTTTCTGCTAACTCCGGATTCGACTGACGCCGGTTTTTCGCCATAAGCTTCAAAAGGTTAGCCTGATTAACAAGTTTTCCTGCAATGAACCTTTTCGCCAGAACGAACCCTCGTTCGTCACTGTAAGCCGTGAACTGCTCCCTCCTCGCCCTAACAGAACCTGTCATGGAAGCGGGCATCAAGACCGCGTATGGCCAGCCGCCATAACGTGCAAAGACAACTTGAATGTTCTTGCTGACAGCGAGGTCCAATGCGGCTGAGGAGAGGGCTACGCCTGAGGAACAACAGATGATTGAGTCAACATCGTCAGCCAAAACTTCCTTCCTTTCCCCCTTCTTCCCAACTAGGAAGCGATTTCTTTTACGTCCAAGAAAAACTCCAAAGTCATCCAGAAAAATCTTCATCCACATACCTCCATTTTTTCATCCAAAACACGCTTCAAAAAACATGCAAGAATCCGTGCATTGTGAACGTTCCGGTCTTCCGGGGTCCTTAGCTTCAGCAACAATTTCCATCTTCTTGTCACGCTCTTCAATCCACCATTGTCTTAATTCTTCGTTTGCAAAGAACAGGTCTTTATGAATGCTGATTTTGTCGTCTTTGAGGTTTAGGTAGACGGTGCAACAGATGTCTACTGGAACCTCGTGGACGCTTTCGAAGACCAGTGCGTAGCCTACAGGTGCAATCCTGTGCCAGTCCCTTCGTTCATCATTGACCTTCAAATCGAACATTATTGCATGCAGATAGTCATAACAGTCTAAGCTCAGAATCCCGCTTAGTCCAAGAAGCTCACCTGAAATCTTATGCTCAATAAGGAAGGGCAAAGCCGAAGAGGTTACGTCATGCTCAGAAGCGTACGGCTGCCTGCTTGAAGTCTCCGCAATCCTCGCTTCACAGAGCTTGGACACAAAATCCCAAACTTTCCTAGAAGGCTCGTTGACGTTTTCAGGCTTCTCAGGTATTTCACCCCAACGGATCTTCTTCCACCACTCCTCAAAGCTAATTCGGCGCCGCTGAAGAAAGGAAAGTAGACAATCGCTGACAACTCCGTGGAACATCTTCCCCAAAGCTACGTTCGCAGTGGGCTTTGGACGTATCTTCTCTACATTACGAAGATAGACATCTCGGCCAGTTGGGCAGTACTTGGAAGTCACCGTGTACATTGGCAGCTTAACGTCATCATAGTAGGGTTTCAGGGGAGGCTGAAACCAGCTCCAACCCCTCAGCTCCTTGTTGACTCCAACCTCGCGCGCAAGGGGCAAAAGTTGGTGAAGCAGATACTTGTGCTCCACATCCGACAAGAAATACACTCTAACCACTACCATCCGATTATATTTATAAGCCGAATTGCAAATAAATAATAATCGAACCACCCGTCCATATTGAGAATAAAACCGTTTCCAACAAGTCAAAAGGGCAAAAAACGAGGTCGGGTTCAAAGAGGAAAATCCCATAAAGGGAATTGAAAGATCCTTATCTAGGAGACATCGTTGATACGATTCTCTGGTTCAAAGAGGAAAATCCCATAAAGGGAATTGAAAGATAGCTGCCAGCTTCGCAGCTATGGCTTCCACATCAACGGTTCAAAGAGGAAAATCCCATAAAGGGAATTGAAAGTATAATACTCGCACCAACTCTGTGGGCTTATGGTGACGCCAGGTTCAAAGAGGAAAATCCCATAAAGGGAATTGAAAGCCTTCAGTCCTCAGTTTTGGCATGTTCCTCCCTCCATTGGTTCAAAGAGGAAAATCCCATAAAGGGAATTGAAAGCCCAAACACAGATGTCTTCACAAGACATAGGCCCGAATGGTTCAAAGAGGAAAATCCCATAAAGGGAATTGAAAGTTGTTTTACATTTGGTTTAACGCGTATGACAACTCGTATGGTTCAAAGAGGAAAATCCCATAAAGGGAATTGAAAGATATATCATCAACCCGATAATATTTATTAATGCCTATGTATGGTTCAAAGAGGAAAATCCCATAAAGGGAATTGAAAGCCACATATGTTTCAGAAGAATGATTATCTTTTGACGCGGAAGGGTTCAAAGAGGAAAATCCCATAAAGGGAATTGAAAGATGGAAGTTTATTGAGTAAAAAGATATCCATCACGAGGCGGTTCAAAGAGGAAAATCCCATAAAGGGAATTGAAAGGCTAGAAAGTCCACTTACTTCTCCAATCCATTCTTTGTAAGGTTCAAAGAGGAAAATCCCATAAAGGGAATTGAAAGATATATCATCAACCCGATAATATTTATTAATGCCTATGTATGGTTCAAAGAGGAAAATCCCATAAAGGGAATTGAAAGCCACATATGTTTCAGAAGAATGATTATCTTTTGACGCGGAAGGGTTCAAAGAGGAAAATCCCATAAAGGGAATTGAAAGATGGAAGTTTATTGAGTAAAAAGATATCCATCACGAGGCGGTTCAAAGAGGAAAATCCCATAAAGGGAATTGAAAGGCTAGAAAGTCCACTTACTTCTCCAATCCATTCTTTGTAAGGTTCAAAGAGGAAAATCCCATAAAGGGAATTGAAAGGCTAGAAAGTCCACTTACTTCTCCAATCCATTCTTTGTAAGGTTCAAAGAGGAAAATCCCATAAAGGGAATTGAAAGTTATATTGAAAAGCGGCGGTGGCGTAAAACTATTTTCCTGGTTCAAAGAGGAAAATCCCATAAAGGGAATTGAAAGCTTTAACGCACTTATACTTACCTCTCTCGAGGAGCTCAAAGGGTTCAAAGAGGAAAATCCCATAAAGGGAATTGAAAGATTGCTTTTTCTGTCTCTGCCTCAATCCTTATTCTGACCAGGGTTCAAAGAGGAAAATCCCATAAAGGGAATTGAAAGTAGTCCGCTTAGCAGCGGCACAATGAACATTGGGTAGATGGTTCAAAGAGGAAAATCCCATAAAGGGAATTGAAAGTAGTTTGTGGCTGTGCCTTCAATTGTCGCCTGTGAGGCTAGGGTTCAAAGAGGAAAATCCCATAAAGGGAATTGAAAGTTATCTGTGAACGTGCTCGCTTTGCTGATTGAATAAACGGTTCAAAGAGGAAAATCCCATAAAGGGAATTGAAAGTAGTTTGTGGCTGTGCCTTCAATTGTCGCCTGTGAGGCTAGGGTTCAAAGAGGAAAATCCCATAAAGGGAATTGAAAGTTATCTCCTTCCACAATACCTATTTCTACACTTTTCACAAGGTTCAAAGAGGAAAATCCCATAAAGGGAATTGAAAGGTATCTGTGAACGTGCTCGCTTTGCTGATTGAATAAACGGTTCAAAGAGGAAAATCCCATAAAGGGAATTGAAAGGCCTCTGGATGGCTGGCTACCGACTCAAAAATTCCCGTGGGGTTCAAAGAGGAAAATCCCATAAAGGGAATTGAAAGAAAAAACAGAGCCAACAACCCCGCCTGAACACATCTTCGGTTCAAAGAGGAAAATCCCATAAAGGGAATTGAAAGTTTGCCGCCAGTCCTTCCATCTTTTCGCCTCCTTTTTTATGGTTCAAAGAGGAAAATCCCATAAAGGGAATTGAAAGTATATAAATTCCGCCTAAGGCAATTCCCCCATAAATGCCGGTTCAAAGAGGAAAATCCCATAAAGGGAATTGAAAGACCAAGCATCACAGCTTTGGGAACCCTACGAGCATACAGGGTTCAAAGAGGAAAATCCCATAAAGGGAATTGAAAGGTTAATAGACAAAAAAGGGGGGCCTCCGAGAGAGCGTTAGGGTTCAAAGAGGAAAATCCCATAAAGGGAATTGAAAGTCTTACTTTTAATTACATATCCTCTCCTCACACTATACGATTCAAAGAGGAAAATCCCATAAAGGGAATTGAAAGAACTAACTTTACTTTATCTCGCCCGCGCCGACAAATTGTGGTTCAAAGAGGAAAATCCCATAAAGGGAATTGAAAGCCGAAATACATGCTGGATGGAGAGAGAGCTCCCGAAAGGCGGTTCAAAGAGGAAAATCCCATAAAGGGAATTGAAAGAGAAATTGAGATAGAGCTTGCTCCCAATTTCAACTACAGGGGGTTCAAAGAGGAAAATCCCATAAAGGGAATTGAAAGGAAAGATTTACCCAAAGGGAAGATTTCCCGCATGGGCACGGTTCAAAGAGGAAAATCCCATAAAGGGAATTGAAAGCTTAAAAACAGAAGCTCAATCACAGTTGCTACCTTATGAGGGTTCAAAGAGGAAAATCCCATAAAGGGAATTGAAAGCACATAATAAGTGCCTTACTGCTCCGGTATGCTCTAACACAGATTCAAAGAGGAAAATCCCATAAAGGGAATTGAAAGGGGAGGTTCAATTAACTCTTCAGGTGTCTGATAGAAGGTTGGCAACCCAGAGACTATGCCAGCTTTTCGGTTTAGATTCTTTCCTGAGATTATATCCGCGGTGAAAGACTCTTCACTGACCATATTAGCTATTATTGTTTCAAGCAGTTGCAGGGTGTTTTTTTATATGTACGCATCGTATCTTGTTCACATTTACTTCAGTGAGTCTCAGGATTGCTTTCGCATTATCCTCATCCTTGGGCTAATCTCAACATTTTCTTCTGTCATAACTAGACTTTGGAGTCCTAAGTTTCTGAATACTTTTACTGTAATGGTGAAAGTTGTCTTAGAATAGCGGAGCAGGTCGCAAGCGAAAACTTGGTAAATTAAGTGGTTTATTTAGTAAACTTTAAATATTCTGAGAACCCGGTGTATAGGACATGATGAAGTTGTTAAAGTACACTCCTGAATACAAAATTCTATGCGTCCTGACAAGCGGAGGCAAATCTTTCACTATGCTTAAACGAGAAACTGACTTAAGCAGCAGATGGCTAAGTAGGACGCTTGATAAACTTCTCAAGGATAATTTGGTTCAGAAATCCGGCTCATTGTACGAGCTGGCTTCGCTTAAGAGCATGCGTGAAACTGTTCGGAGCGAGCTTGATGAATTGAACCGAAATGTTGCGCTCATGTTTCCTTCAGTCGGCATGCATGGGAAGGCTGTGCGCGCAGCAGACCTCATAAGTAAGGAGCCGGGTGTTATCGGCGTAATCCTTTTTGGGAGCGTGGCCAAGGGAACCTCTAATCTGGAAAGCGATATAGACCTTCTTGTGATATGCGCCGAAAAGTCTGATTTGACCGACATCGTTTATGATGCAATGGTCAACGTTGAGGCGCCCATAGAAGCATTGACAATGACGTTTAAGCAGTTTCTCATAAACCTGATCGATGAACCGACAATTATTTTCGGAGTGATCGAAGCCTACGAGGTTCTACACGACCGGGGCAACATGATTAAGGGCCTCCTCAACTGGAAAGAAGAAGACATCAAAAAACGCTGGTTCTACGACACCGAGGAAGAAATATGGTTAGAGAAGAGATTGCAGCTTTACTCAAAACAGCACATGACCAGCTACTGAGAGCCGAAGACGCCTTTGGAAAAGGCTTCTATGACAGCTGCGCCCTGTTCAGCGCGCTGGCCGCTGAGAACTCTGCCTCAGCTCTAATACTGGCTTTAGGGTCAAAACCAAGCAAGAAACACAGAAACTGGTACGTCCTCCAAATCATACCCAAACCGAAAAAACTGGAACAAGATGTAAGCGGAGTACTGATCAAACTAAAGACAATGGAAGAACACATCGTCAGAACCAGATACCCCATAAAAGACGAAGAAGGAACCTTCACAATACCTTCAGAATACTACAACAAACCAAAAGCAGAGGAACTATTCCAGAACTCCAAGGACGTAGTGGCAAAAATTGAAATCATTGTCAAAACCATCCTTAAGAAAGAAGAAAGGTAAAACGCAAAAAGGATCATTGGACAATACCAGTTGGGGCTGCATATACCTTAGACAAGGTTCCTCGTCCTCTCTCTTAGATGAAGTATTAAACCAACTATCTTTTCGGCTTTTCAACTAGCCATATATCCTAAGCGTTTGTTACAATTTTTCACCTGCTTCCATGATTTTTGCATAGCTTTCTATGCTGCATCTCCAGCCTGCAAAAATCATCTCGTTTATCGTTTGTTTGGCTCTTTCTTTTGTAATGAGCCCTTGGAAGACAGCTCTCATCAGAATGTATGGTGTGCCCACGTAAGATATTCCATAGATTCTCGCGGTTTTTCTAGCCACTTCATTGTCTATAACGGCTATTCCACCGCGCTCTTTGGCAACGGCCAAAATCTCGGCATCAGTTATATGAAGCCCCCTTGTTTCCAAAAGGCTTGCTAGAAATTTTTTGTTCTTGGGCTTAGTCACTTTGAATACGTTATTTTTGAACATTTTCTCCAGAATGGTAGCGTCTGCGACGCCTTTACGCTTTCCTTCATTCACGACTTCTCTTTTAACATGTGGAGATGTCAGTTTTTCATTTTTAAAGTGTTCAAAAACCGTGCTCAGCCCTACTTTTGTTAAGTAAATTAATGGCGTAGCATTAAAAACGAGTGGCTTCACTTAGACTCCGCCGCTGATGCTTCCTTAACTTCTCTCTCTATTTCATCAGGCGTATACCGAACCCACTCAATATTACGCTGCTTCACCAAGTCAGCGAATTCCCAAAGTGAAAGCTTAACCATTTCTGCAGCCTTAGCAAACGTCACTTTCCCCTCTCGTAGCAACTCCAAAGCAGTCTGTTTTCTCCACTCATCGATTCCCATTTCAAGAAGGGTTCTGACAACCGTGGCCTTGTCCAGCTTTTCCCGTTCAGCCGCTTCAAGAATTTCTTTCTCAATTTCTTCAGGTATCCTTACCGCCAAAGGTTTAAGTGTCAATACATTCACCGTATACAAATGATATCACATGCATACATAAATACCTTGAGACACGTTCCCCTCGATCAACATTCACATTTTTTCATCAAAGCGAAATCAGGAATTTTGTTGCGCAGGTATCTTAAGACTATTAAGAACAAATTCACTTGGGGCTTTATTCTAAGTCTTTGCGCTAGTTTATCTACGTCACTCTGGTCCCATACATAATATCGTTTCAGTCCTTGAGCTTCGATCAACCTCTTTGCGTAGTCCTTAAAGTCTTTCACCCTTTATTCTGGCGTTTTATAAAAAGGACTTCAAGCAGTTATACACTAAATACAAGGGCCCTAGAAACAACTTGGACCGAATAAAGGACGACGTGAGAACCGCCAAAAAATATTCTGATTTAGATGTACCCGATGCAGTAAAATTTTAAGGTAACGTCTTGCTGTTATTTGGTTATGAAACATCGCAAATATCCTATAGCATTGGATGATGTGGATCTGTCAGGCAAAATTAAAATGATGACCCTTGAGTGGGTATTGTTAAAACAAAATATAAAAGGTTGGTGTTCTGTGATGGACCTGTATAGAAACCCTATATTTCGTCTTGATCATTTTTATTTGTCAGGATCAAGATGCATCTCGATTAGACTTTTAAGGTATTATAGGGCAGGTCTTCTTCAAAGGCGACGGAAAGGTAGAATTTTCGAATATAGATTATCTAGGAAAGGCGAAGACCGTCTTCTTTACTTGTGGGAGAAATTGGGGTGTCTAAAACCACCACTTAACTGGGAATCAGAAGGTCGGCTTGGTATAATAGAAAAAGAACTGGCAGAAAAAAGAAACTTTCTCGCAATTCAGTTATTGGAGAATCAGATTCAACGACAGGAAAAGAGTTTGTATATTAACCCTTAAATCTCATGAGCGTATTGTTTTTGTTCCATTTTAGACAACCCTAAATTAGACAGAATCGCTTGTATTGCAGTGTAACGAATTGACACTCCCACCCATAAGATAGGCGGAATTCATGCTTCTCGAGGTTTCATCGCCATTCATATTGGTTCCACCTCAAGAACAAAGGCTCTGCCATGAGCCCGCTACCGCTGGTCTCTCTTTACTTTGTGCTGAGGACAGGGAGAAACCTTTTCACGGCTACCTTCAGGATGTTTATGGCTCCGTTCAAATCTGCGTTTATGCTTTGGTGTGTCTTAGTACAGATGATTAGTCTTTCACAATCTGAGCTATTAGCAGAAACAGATTTACAGTTCGGCTTCTTCGAGATTCCCTAGTTGACCCTCACACAGTAGCCCTCTGCGAAAAATGGAACTAGAAATTGAATGTAGCTTGTTAATGAGGCTTGAAATTTTAAGTGGTGACGCCCCTGGTCTTTCAGAAAAAGCTTTAAGTAAACTAAAGGGCACATAGGTGTGAGGGGCAAGTGCATGCCGTTTTGCTGGAATTGTGGAAAAGAGATAGGTGTTGAGGATATTTTCTGTCCCCATTGTGGTTCCAGAATAGACAAGAGAGAAGAAAAGGCGCTAGAGTTGCCAGCTCAGCAAATTCGGAGGACTGATGCTGTCTCAGCAATCCAAAAGGGTCTAGACATAGTGTCCGCTAAGCCGATTGTGTTAGCGCCTGCTCTCCTAGGTGCGGTCGTCTCCGCGGTTCTATCGTTTATTGCTAGCTTTTGGTTTATGCCCCTTGAATGGTGGTCATGGTATTATTGGCCTGGAGCTCTTGGTCTTATGGTGATTGGCGGATTATTAGGCTTAATAGGCGGAATTGTAGCCTTTGTCATGGGTTTTGCCTCTTTGGATATGTCAAGAAACGCCTATCTGAATAAAGATCTTGATGTTTCAAGTAGCGTCAACTATGTTATAAAGAGGTTCTTAACCTTCATACTGGCTTCTATAGTAGGAGCCATCCTTTCGATTACGGTTATACTTTTCCCAGTTGCCATTCTCATGTTCGTCATAATTGTTGTAGATGAGATTGGGATTTCACCTGCCTTATCAGGAGCAATCAGGGTCTTAGGTAATAGACTTGCAGACATCATTGTGCTATTGATCATAGCCATCATCGGAAACCTTATTGTAGGCTTAATTCCAGTCGTTGGTCCTTTGCTCAGCGCTGCATTTAATGTCTTGATGGGACTTGCATTCATAGACATATATTTCAATTACAAAAGTACCGGATCCTAAGCCGATCTTCTAGAACCAAAAACAAGAAAAATCGAAGGGGTCTTGGATGCCAACTATCCGATCAACAAGGACTCCCTTTGTGTTATGGAAACAAATGGTAGCCCAGCCTTCGTTCTGGGTCTCGAAAAGTGTAATACGACATTCGTAACTATAACTCTATGTTGCATTGAAGCGTTGAGCGCATGACAACATAAAAGGGCATACACAATTTTTTGAGGGAAATCATCTCAATCTTGTTTCGGGGAAAACTAGAAAAATGAGAGGTGTTGCGAGAGTATCCATATGAAGGAAGGCAAGCTGGCCCTAAAGCTGTGAGATTATTTTAGAGCCTTCGGATTCAGTCCAAGCTTTCATTGTGGCTGTGCGGACGTTGCCTAGGCTGCCGAGCCAAAGAAGGATTCTCGTCATATCTTCGTCCTTCGGCATCTCAACAACTAGAACGAAGTCGTATTCGCCCAACGTGTAGTATAGTTGCATCTTTCCTCCTGCATCTTCTATCTTCTTATGTGTATCCTCTATCCTTCTAGGCGCATCTCTTACATTCCGAATGCCCTTTTCGGTCCATTTGCCGAGTACCAGATAGTGTGGCATACTCCTAGCTCCAAATAATATTCATCATCGTGACTTTTTGGTCTTATATGTTTTTCTACTTCAGGTTCTGTTTAGTATGGAATCCCAGTCTTCTCCTTTATGGGTGATTCTAATATGGTTCATCAAAACTGTTTTATTTTCTGAGTCAAACTCTTGACCGCAGAACTAGTGCTATTCTACAGTATGCGTGTGTTAGCGTTTTCTTAGGGATTGTATTCGATTGTTGATTAAGGAGATCGGGTTGGACGCAAAGGTAGAATGGGCTTCATGTACTTGATGGCTCGCAACTTTGCTTGCCTAAACCCGTTTGGATTAACTGTTTTCCTAGTTCAATGTACACTTCTGTACATGGCCATGTTAAAATTTTTTTCTGGCGAACTTCTCTAAATCCTGCCTGAGGAAAGTGATGTGGATGAGCTCAAATCAGCAAAAAACATTGTGTTGAAGCATGCATTAACAGGAAGAGAAGGAACACCTGGAACACCTAAAGCAAGTAGATTGCGTGGATTCTTCCTGTTTAGGCTATTTCGAAGGTGATGGTGAGGAGGCTGTATACAGAGGTGTTGGGTACAAGAATTTCTAGATAAGCATAAACGCGGGATTTACCTGTACCCGTCTTGGAGACAGTCATTACGATATGTATAGTGCTTAAACCATCAAGAGTATGCCAATCTCCAAATGGTGGCTGGCTTAACACTCCATTCTGAATGTATATTTGACGAGAAACTCCTTCGACAAAGTAGATTGTACAGTTTTGTAGTTGCCCAATATCTGTCTGGTCATATGCTCTTAATCTAATTTTCCAGTTGTCAGCTGCTTTATTGACAACTTTCAGAACATTGTTAAATTCTTCTTGGATGAAAGAAAATTTGATGTCATATGGACTTTGCGTCCTCGATAAGTAAGCCATACTCTTGCGTCCTTGATAGGTAGCGGAGAAACACGTAAGCCTATCGTTGCTGGTTAGAGTAGATTCAAACAGGATTTTGAAAAGTGCATCTTTTGATGTGTCTACTATCCATGTCGAGCCGCCGTTAGTTGAAGATGCCAAATTGCCCTCTCCATACGGTGGAGAAGTTGAGTCAACAGCCCAATTATAACCTAGCTGTGCTATGCTCGCCAAAGGAGTTCTTACCACCAAGCAATATTTTTGGTTTGCTGATACGCTTATGGGTGTCAAGAATGTACAAGTTCTCCAATCAAAGGATGTAGACCATAAAATGGTTAGGATTGTTACGGATCCCAAAGATACTCCTCCAGGTTTTCCATATTCATCAGCGTAATAAATATCCACGTAGACTGGAGCCACTGAAAGCATTGCAACTTTTTTTGCTAGAATCTGAACACTCCATATCTTGTCATCTTTAATGGATATGAAAGACTGAGAATACCAATTCCTACCAAAGAACGTTACAGACGTATCATTTCCTGAACTAAGAGACTGTGTAGCCTGTCCTTCAATCCATGTTGTTGGGTTTGTATCCCATTTTCCGCCAATGAATTTCTTGTAGTAGATGTAGTTTGCTTTTGGGTAACCAGCCCAGAAACAGTTCAGGATATTTGTTCCTGCGTCAATTGTTAGTAGAGGTGCAGAAGAGGATGTTACAGATTCTTGAATTACTTCCTCAGTTCCCCATCCAGATCCGTAGGTTCTTTGTTTGTAGCGAATCTGGTATGTTGCCTGTCTAAGGTAGACTACATGAACGTTATCTCCTTGTGATACAATAGAAAAATAGGGGGAGTTTTGAGGATTATGGTCTGACGCTTTTTCCTCTGAACCCCAAGATTTGCCGTCAAACAAGAAACCTTTCAGAGTTGAAGAATTACAGCTGTATAATGCATAAGCTTTGCCATCTGTTAGGGCAACAATGGAAGATGAGTGGGCTGCTGGAGTTGGAGGGCTATCAAATTCTGTTGGGCTACCCCAATTGCTGCCATCTTCTGTAGTTGACTTGACAACAGAACGGATATATCGATTCCAAGTGTCGCTTGGTCGTAGACAATAACTAATCCAAGGATAACCCTTTGAATCTACTGCAATGCCCGCACTGTAATACTGATGTGTTGGTGTTCTGACGTATTCACTTTCTTCGCCTACAACAAAACTGAAACCTGCTGTTGAGCTTGTAGACTTAGTTGTTATCTTCCATGCAAACTCTATATACAGATATTCATTATTAAGGGAAATATCATTGGGGACATAGACAGCGGAACTCCCGTTTATTATCTGACCTGCCGTTGCTGAAAAGGAGACATTAACATAGGGAATCCAGCTTGTTAAGGGGGTCGCTCCGCTCATATCTATGTTGCTTGACTTCCAATATTTCACATAAATTGTTCCTGCATGTGCATAAGCAGCCCTGTTTTTTAATTCATAATATAGTATCCAATAGCCTTTGGGGTAGGTTTTTGTAATCAAGTCAGGGGAACACCAACCTTTATATTGTATAGCCGTAGGAGGGGAAGAGACAAAAGTTTTTGTTTGAGTGAAAGGGTTTATGATGAAATAGTTGTTTATGGCTGTGGTTCCGGTGAGTATATCTGTTGTTCCATTTTCTGAGGGATTAGTGTTCGATAGAGGTAACTGATAAATGTTGCCTGTTGCACGCTGACTAGTTAAATATCTATTTTCAGAAACATCTGTGGATTTAACTGTGTATTCCGTCCCCCAACTAATTGTGCCGTCAGAATTTGGTATTCCTTTTTGATATGTAAAGGAACCCGCATATGCATAAACCATATGAATATTTGTTGTATCAAAATGTAGGGAAAAATCTTCTCCCTCGCCGCCCAACCTTACACTAGTTGGATCGCTCCACACTTTTCCATCCGTTGAACTTCTAAAAAAGATGCCTGTTACATCAGAATAAAAAACCCAGTATCTTCCATTAGCGTAAAAGGTTTTTCTCTGAAAAGGATATCCTGTTGCTGAGGAAGATATACTTGTTCCGACTGAGGATTGGGAAACAGAGGTGTCAACGGCAACGTAAGCACTTGTAGCATTTGTATATAATGTGCTTGTGCCCTCCGTTCCTTTTTGCATAATGACTTTAGGCGTCTCAACACCCAATGCCGCAAAGATCTTATTCACGTTGTACCTCAGACCTGATGGAACAGCGATGTAATCGACAGATGATGCTATAATCAGAATCACAACTAACGAAACCGAGGTAATTGAAGTTACCCTCTTTGACACCATCACCGACCGCTCTTGATTAATCACCTAGTCTATGTACAATCTTTGAAGGAAAGAGATGGGTGAGGTGTATCTCTCGCACCTACTCGTTTACACGGAGAATTAATGCCGCGCTGACCGAGTAGGACGACAATGCTCCAGCACTCCATCTGATCTCCCATTGAACCCTAAAGTTCTGACCTGCTGGTATTGAAATGTCCCCTGTGTTGCTGCCTGGTGTTCCCAAAGTGACTGTACCTTTCTGTGTACCTGCAGAGTCATAGACCTTGACGGTTATTGTTACATAGGAGGTGTCTCCTGACCAAGAGTCGAAAGCTAAGTTTATGGTTCGGCTAGATGTGTCAGCATTGTGAATGGCGGTAACGTTTTCGTAGACTCTTGGAGCGTTAGGCCAACCCTTCAGATTGCTTATATTTACATATGTACCGTTTGGTCCAATGGTGACTGTAACTCCAGCTCCGCTGTCACTTCCTCTTATGAAATAGACTCTAGGAGCTTCAACACCAATCCCAGTGGATTCCATGTACATCATGTTGTAGATTGCCGCGCTCGCTCCAGTTGCTACCATGGAGATGATGAGGAACGGTAAGAACTTCAGTACTTTCTTTGGTATACTCAAACTTGTCTTCATTTTCATCTCACTCTTCATTTTTATCTTACTCTTCATACAAGCACAATTGACTTAAAAGTTTTTGTGTTCAGGGTTCTAGTCAATAAGAGGTTGGTTAAAATTGGGTCCAGTCTTCTAGCCGGAGCCTTAGCAGTGGATTTACTTTCCTTTTGGACCCAGAAGATCATAGAATACTTGTCCTCCGAGATTCTCAAGTGGATGAGGCGAAACCTGAGGACCAACTCATTCTAAGTTGACTTTATTATCCTTCGGTTACTACTCCTTTTCCTTGTTTTCCTAAGACATACTGTCACAATTGCTGTTATGCCAACAGCTATCAGGACTCCTACAATCCACAACGGGAATGGTGCCTCAACGGTGATTGTTGTCGTTGCTGTAGCACTATTTTGAGCAGCATCACTCACTGTCAGTTTCACGGTATAGGTTCCAGGATTTGTGTATATATGAGTGGTGGTTTTACCAGTTCCCGTATTTCCGTCCCCAAAGTCCCAAAAGTAGCTCACAACACCGATGTTGTCGCTGGATTCACTGGCGTCGAAGACAACCTCATCCCCAGCTTTAACCTCCTGGTCAGGTCCCGCCTTTGCTACTGGAGGAATAGCGTCGGATATTTCGCCAATGGTATTCACCTTTAGTAAAAAAGCATCTTCATTGCCGCCCCCAAAGCTCTTGGTTTCACCAGCTATGTAGACAAACGAGTTATCTATAGCCATACCGTGAGACTGATCAAGCATTCTTCCTCCCCATGTTTTACTCAGCAATAGGTTTCCATCCTGATCATATCCCAATAGGACTACGTCAAAGTTGCCGGCACCGAAGCTCATAGTATTTCCAGCTATGTAGATGGCCGTGCCCTCTTGGTTGAGACCGACTGATCTGGCCAATTCAGAGCCTTCCCCTCCCCATGTCACGTTCCAGACCAGCAAACCTTGCTTGTCGTATTTCAAAAGGAAGATCAGGTCTCCGCCAAAACTGTTGGTTATGCCTACGGAGTATATGAATCCAGAACCCATTGTCATTCCAAAGGCGTCGTCGAGTCCACCTCCACCCCAAGTTGTGTGCCAAGCGTAATCTCCATCAATCTTGTCGAAAGCCACCATAACCGCGTCGCCGCCAAAGCCCAGTGGCAACGCGTTATAGTGGCCGACTACGTAGATGTAGTTTTCGTCAACTGCGATCTGTCCGTTCGCCTCATCCACGCCAGCGGTCCCCCAAGACCGGCTCCAAACAAATGTGCCGTCTACGTCGTATCTCAGAACCGTGATATCCATCTGAGTGGACGCCCCTGTGGTCCATCCAGCTAAGTAAAGGCTGTTCCCATCCACGACAAGGCCGTCTGCCTCATCATAGCCATTTCCGCCATCCCATATTTGGCTCCACACCAGAGATCCATCTGAGGCGCGAAACTTAAGGACAAACATGTCAGCTGACGTCAGCAAGAAGCTCTTAAAGGTTCTCCCACCGACATAGACAAAATCATCCTGTACGGTAACAATAAAGGCTTCATCATCAAACGCGCCGCCCCAGTAAGTATGCCAGAGCTCGACACCTTCCTGTGTGAATTTACATAGAAAGACATCTGCAGTCACACGGGATATTCTGTCAAACCCAGCAAAATACACGTTCCCCTCATCATCAACCGCGACACCCCAACCCTCATCAGCTCGAGGTCCGCCACGAGTAACATTCCAAACTGGTTGAAGCGCCCCCACTGAACCTTGATCATAGGAAGGTTCCGCCCGAAAACCTATGCTAGATAGACTGAACATGATTGAAGAAGCGAGAACAATTTCTAATAGGAAAAATCGACTGTTCATAACCATCACTCACTACTTTCACTTATATTAAGTCTTCTAGCGCGCTGACAATTGGTTTCGAAAATTGTCATAATGAAAATAGCAATTGCCCAAAATCGTTAAGAATTACTAAAGACTGCTAATCGTATACCCTGTTCTTCAGCCTCTAACAATCAACGATTTTGAATAATTCTTAATAAGCAATTGTAAGCGATTTGACTGGAGCGATTAGCAATCGTATGCGATTGCCCAAGTCCCGCAGTGTGACCGCTTCCTAACCGTCTTGTCCCTCGGTCTTTCTGCTAAAGCTTCTTTCATCGATGTCTTTGATCTCGTGGTGCAGTGTCTTTTTGTTTTGATTAAGCCACCTTTTTTACGATTACTGTGCCGTCTTCTAAGACAATCCAACGTAGCTCATCCTTATCCTTCAAATTAAGGAATTGGAATACTCGTTTAGGGATTGTGGTTCTGTGGCGATATCCTCTAACTGTAATACTTGACTCCTCAATAATGATTATGTTTTCCATATTGTTACTGTATTGAAGCAAGACTTAAATTTTAATATTGGTAGACTATTGGTATTGAAAGCATAGGTGCAGGGAAATGAGCAAAAAACTCGTAGCATCAATCGTGACAGCGACCGTCATGGCATCAGTCGTTGCATACTATTCCCTGAGCATGGTGAACACTCCTAAAGTGACGATAACAGTTTCAGGGGCATTCGCTCTTTACCCACTTATGGTCGAGTGGGCGTCAGCATACCAGAACGTCACGCCAGGTGTTTTGATCGATGTATCCGCAGGCGGCGCTGGAAAGGGAATGACAGATGTCCTCAACGGACTAGCGGACATCGGTATGATATCCAGAGAAATCTATCCAAACGAGACTGTAGCTGGCGCAGTTTACGTTGCAGTGACTAAGGACTGCGTCGTCGCAACCATAAACAAAAATAATCCCGTCTTAAAAAATGTCCTCACGAAAGGTATTACAAAACAGATGTTCTACAACATATTCATAGTCGGAAACGTAACAAACTGGGGACAAGTCATAGGCAGACCTGACATCGCGAACAAGATCGACGTGTTCACGAGATCAGATTCGTGCGGCGCCGGAGATACATGGGCAAAATACCTAGGCAACAAGAAGCAAACGAATCTTCTCGGAACCGGTGTTTCAGGCGACCCTGGCGTGTTGGAGGCTGTTAAGGCGGATCCAAATGCAATAGGGTATAACAACATTGGCTACGCTTATGACATGCAAACCAAAGAGCAGGTTGACGGGATTGCGGTGGTTCCGATCGACATCAATGGAAATGGGCAGGTTGACCAATCAGAGAACTTCTACGGCAACAAGACTGACATCGTGAATGCGATACTCCAAGGAGTCTATCCATCACCACCGGCGAGGAACTTGTACCTCGTGACCAAAAACGCGTTCACCGGTGCGACTGAGAAATTTGTAAAGTGGATCTTGACCGACGGGCAGCAATATGTTGACACAGCTGGATACGTACACCTGCCTCAGGATATACTTGACGCTCAGCTGACCAAGCTTGGTTAACTTTTTCAACGCAGTGGTATGACATGGGCAAGAGAAGGTTACAGGATCTCATAGCCAGCAAGTTTATGCTATTCACCACTATTTTCTCTAGCTTGCTTGTCCTCGTTATAGCGCTCGCGCTTATCCAAAGATCTACACTCATCCTGACAACCCATCCCTTAAACGAGTTGCTTCTTTCTTCCTCATGGGATCCTTGGGAGGGAAAGTTTGGCTTCTTTCCCTTCATCGCAGGCACGTTGTGGGTAACAGCCCTTGCTATGGTTTTGTCTTTGCCACCCTCTCTCCTCATGGCTACCTACCTTGCGGAATACGCCTCAAACAAGATCAGAGGAATCATAAAACCCATGATAGATTTGCTCGCAGGGATTCCTTCAGTGGTTTTCGGGCTTTGGGGTGTGCTGGTCATTGTGCCTTTGGTAAGAGACCACCTAGCTCCTATGGCAGGTACTGCGACAACAGGCTACACAGTGCTGACAGGAGGCATAGTACTCTCCATAATGGTTTCTCCCATAATAATCTCTATCTCAGAGGAGGTGATTAGAGCCATACCGTATCACGTTCGAGAGGCATCAATGGCTCTGGGTGCCACGAAATGGCAGACGGTAAAACACGCGGTTGCAAGAAGCGCATCTCCTGGCATTGCTGCAGCTGTAATACTAGGCTTTGGCCGCGCTTTCGGAGAAACCATGGCCGTTCTTATGGTTGTGGGAAATGTGGCTGAAGTTCCAACTTCACTCTTTGATGCTGCTTATCCCCTGCCAGCACTAATAGCAAACAACTATGGTGAGATGATGTCTTTACCCGTGTTCGACTCAGCGCTCATGCTCGCAGCACTACTTTTACTCATCATAGTCTTGGTGTTCAGTGTCGCTGCAGCAATCCTACTAGCAAGAATCAAAAAGGGATATGCCATTGGATAAGCGGAAACTTGAGGAAAAATTCTACAAGGCGCTGATGATAGCGTCAACCCTCGCAATGATGGGCAGCCTTATGTCTGTTCTTGCAATAGTGGTTCTGAAGGGGTCACCTGCACTCACGATCGCCATGCTGACACAGACCCCTCAAGGTGGCTACTACTTGGGGAAAGGGGGTGGAATACTCAATGCTATAGTTGGGACTCTTTACTTGGCTGGTGGAGCAACGATTCTGGCCTTCGTCGTCAGTCTGCCGACTGCTCTATACCTGAGTGAGTACGCTGCTAGGTCTAAACTCGCCAGCCTTGCCCGACAGTCTCTTAACATTTTATGGAGTATTCCGTCAATAATATTGGGTGTCTTCGGCTTTATAATCATGGTTCGTTTGGGCATGAGAGCATCACTGCTAGGAGGGATAATGGCGTTAACACTCTTGGAGCTTCCAATAATGATCAGGACAATGGACGAAGTGATGAAGATGGTTCCACTCAAATTGAAAGAGGCATCCTATTCTTTAGGGGCAACCACAATTGAAACGACATTAAAGGTGATAACTATGCAAGCGATGCCCGGCGTTGTCTTGGCTATTCTGTTGGCTCTAGGTAGAGCTGCTGGGGACGCTGCGTCTGTGTTATTCACGGCGGGGTTTTCTGACAATATTCCCAGTTCGCTTCTTGATCCGGTCGCCTCACTACCGTTGGCGGTCTTCTTTCAGCTGGGAACACCATTTCCTGAAGTCCAACAGAGAGCATATGCATCTGGACTAATACTCCTGGTAATGGTCCTATCCATAAGCATAGCCTCCAGGCTCTTAACAAGGAGATTTACGAAGTATGTGATAAAGTAGGGATGACAAGTATGTTCAAATCACACATAAGCCTTGAAAAACTTAACGTCTATTATGAAGGACGCCAAGTGTTAAAAGATATAACCGTAGACATCCCGGAAAAACGGATCACTGCCATCATTGGACCCTCCGGTTGCGGAAAGACAACCCTACTAAAAAGTCTAAACAGACTAATAGAACTGGTGGATAGGGTTAAAGTTTCAGGCAGAGTATCAGTTGACGGCATTAACATTTTTGACAATGGGGTGGATGTCACTAATATAAGGAAGAAGATGGGGCTTATAGCTCAAATGCCCAACCCGTTACCTATGTCGATTTATGATAACATAGCCTATGGCCCAAGAGTTCATGGAGTAAAAGACAGAAGAGAATTAGATAAAACAGTTGAACGTTGCCTCCAAGCTGCTGGTCTATGGAACGAAGTGAACAATAGACTCAAGGAACCTGCCTCAAAGCTTTCCATAGGGCAACAGCAGAGGCTGTGTTTAGCTAGAGCCCTTGCAGTGGAACCTGAAGTTCTTTTGTGCGATGAGCCCACATCAGCCCTTGACCCAATCTCAGCACGGTATATAGAGGGGCAACTCGTTACCCTTAAGAGGAATTACACTATAGTATTTGTTACTCACGTCTTACGTCAAGCGAGGAGGCTTGCCGACTACGTAATTTTTCTTTACTTAGGCGAGGTGATCGAACATGGGCCAGCTGAAACCCTCTTCACTCAGCCCAGCGATCCCAGAACAAAGGCATACATAGAAGGGGTGTTTGGTTAGCCGAAGTAAGTCTTCTCCCGAGGTGAGGTATTGTTTCTAAATCGTTTAGTACCCGCCACATACAAGGTTAGTATATGGAACCCAGAGAAGGTCTACTACACCAGGTCCCACTTCTTCACCTTCACTGAAAAAGGGTCGTCTGAGGAAAACTGGATGTTCCCTGATGAGTATGAGCACCGTGAAGATTACGACAAATGGATGAAGGCTGTGCTTGAAGACCCAGAACTAATGAAAATCCGCTGTGGTCCTATTCTTCCTCAAGGTTCTTGTTGCTTGAAGATTTTTGTATACACCTACAATTACGGGGGCTAGACCATCTTATCCATCAAGGCATGAAGCATCAATGCCTTAGTATGTTTTTATCAGAGAGAGACTTAAATTTAATCCCAAACCCCAAATCACGTTGCTAGTCCCATCTTTTCTGCATACCTGGAAATAGCTTCTAGTGCAATTGCCGTTGTCAATTCCTCAGACCCAAACACGGTATTACGCCATGTATAACTGTAGCGAAATAACGATATAGTGAAACCGATATACCGATATATGGACGTTAATAACGTATAAGGCCCGTTGACGAAGAAGAGACTTTTTTGCCATCCCCCATCATTCCTTTGCATACTCAGCAGATGCTCTATTACTGGTTCTAACACAGCAACATCTTCGCCACAATTTAACAATCCGACAATTGCCAAGGCATTTTCCAATGGGTTGTCGAGTAATTTACCCCCTCTTATTATATTCAAAAGGTAACTTCTAATTTTGGGAATAGCATACCCTAATTCGAGATTATGGCCATCAGCATATGCTCTTGTCAAACAGTAAATAAAGCAAAGAGGCGAGTAATAGTAATAACTTGGTCGCTTGAAAGTATCTGTTTCAACAACTCTAAGTAAATATTGCTCAACCTCAGCCAAACGCTGATCTAAGAGAGAATAAAAAAATAAAGCATTGGCATTTACGACCCAATCAACGTTGTTATCCCTTTTTTCGAAAGGAGGATCTACATCGAGTATCCAAGTGTTGAAGATACCTCTATCATTCCTATATTTCAGTAGTTCAGAAGCTATAGTATTATAGTCCATTTCTATATTCCATTCTCTTAGAGCAGCTAAGGCACAACAAGTGTCATCTATATCAAAATGTATGTTTGACTTTTTTCCATAAAAACGCCAAAGACCATAATATTCCATTTCGCCAAGTAAAAATCTTATTGCTTGCTGGCTCATGTTTTCTACATAACCAAAATTCTTTACGCTTTTCAACGAATGGAGAACAAAAGTTGTGGCAAAAACAGACTTCACATATGAAGAATCGTTTTCTTTGGAAATCTGCCACATCGTCGTTGGAAACTCTCCTGATGACATCTGCCTTTGATATAGAAAATAAATACCCTTTTCTAAAGCTGTTTTTAAGATGGCTTCTGTTTGGGATTCATTATCGATTTGGTACCGAGTCTGAGCTGAAACGTTGTTTAAGACCACTTGATTTTCACAGTTTTTTATTTCCGTTTCGCATATCGTGTGTTCTATGCCAGGGCCGCCTACAACATCCGTAATAGGTAAACAAACAACTATCAGAACAACAATCATGCTCTTTTTCAAAACTTTGGATTGCAAATCTAAAATCAACATTACAATTACTATAGAGTATTTAATATATAAACCATAATACTATAGAAGTTCATGTAAAGGTAAAGTTAAAGTGAAATGGATGTTTCAAACGCTGGTTTAGAGTAAGAATTTACTTGTCAAAAGTATTATGGATAAGAAGTTATGGGTTTGAATAATCAGCATAATCCACCCGGGACTGTGAGTAGACAAACTCCCAATATCCTCTGCTATAGAGTTTTGGCTCTCTGAGGATACGTATTCTTTAGAAAGAGAGTACAGCTTACTGAATTTTCTCAAAACAATAAGAACAGCAACTAGTATCACCAGCAGGAAAACACTCAACCATGAACACTGTCTGAAGTACCATTCAAGAAAGAAAGCTGCCCCCGTGAACATAGCACCTGTGATTAGGAATAAGATGCCAACGAATGAAGCTTGAGCAAGACCCAGACGAACCGTCAAAGTTTCGACCCCCATTGCCTTATCTCCGAAGTAGTCTCGAATCTCGGTAGGAATAATTACACCATACACTGTCAATGCGACGCCACTAAGGGCTAGGAGAAAGAAAGGATTCATTTCAAAGGTAAAACAGTAGTACGCGAATAGCATTGGAAAGGCAGCCAGTACGAGAATAAGAGTAACTGCAGCTGCCCAAGACCTCGCTTTCAATCTAAAAGGCGGGGCAGAATAGGCATAACCAAGAAAAATTCCAACTATCCACATTAATAATAGAATGGGCTTTCCTTGAACCAACGTAAACAGTGAAACCAGAATCAAGGTGAAAATAAACTCGATGATCAATAATGCCTCTAGCCGTTTTCGTCCAAAAGAATCCATCGCCTGAACCAGCTGTCTCTTACGATCATCCTTCAGATCAAGTTCATAGTCAAAAATGTTATTTACTTGGGTTGCAATAACAGAACTAAGGTTGATCATAGAAAAGGAAAAAGACACTATGATTACCCACCTGTGTAAATCTAAAGAATGACTGGCACCCCAAGCAAGACCCATAATAAGACAACTATTAGTCGGATCACTTAATGCAGCCTTAAACATTCGGGGCGCTTTATCCTTTAATGTGAGCATATGCTTAAATCCCTTTATTTGTTTACAGAAAGGAGATAATGCTTAATTAGGTTTTTCGTCTAACTTCAAGACGGATTTTCGGATCCTTTCAGAAATGGAAGAGGTGAATCGGGCGTCAAAATCGAACCGTCAACAATCAAACCTTTCAATCCTTTAGAATGCCTAAGCTACGAACGATGATCGGCCGAGGATTTTCTTTGCTATAATAGTCTGTCACCACAAGTTGAGCAGAATCTTACCGAAGTTGCTCAGAATAAGCCATTACAAAAGACATGAATACTTTTAGTGATACAATTCTTGAAGCTTTTGGAAGAACTGGAAAATCCTTCGTCTGATAAACAGATTGAACACGAAAAATGAGCCTCTATTTTATAGTTGAAGTATACCTGCCTTTTCAAGTTCCTAGAGCTTCGCGTTGAGTCCTATGTTTCTTGGATTGACTGATCCAAGCTTCGTTGGCTTCTCATTATCCTCACTTTTCTAAAACTAATCCTGCTGCAACAGTGCCTTTTTTTCCAACTACTACAAATCTTCCGAGCGGAGGAAAAATAGAATATTTTTCTAAATAAAGAGGCTCAAGTGACTGGAACAGTATCCTACCCACTTCACCATTATCTAGAGAAACAGAATTTTCCCCTTTGACCATCCAATTTACTGGGTCAATTTTAGTTAGTATCCTCTTCACTTTGCACTTAGCTCCTGCGGTTCCTACACGGATATTGACGGAGCCTCCGACTTCTAAGGAAAAATCTGAGAATACGATCAATACAGCAATAAACTTCCTCGTCTGTTTCATTTTCTCATCAACATCAGCCAGCACATATCCTCTCCGAATATTATTAATACCTCTTAAGATGATGCCGATCGAACCACCTGGGAAAGCTTCTTTGACCTCTTCTCCCAAAGATTCAATCTTCTCCACAATGCTTTTTTTGTTAACGGGCATTATGGAAACCATCTGTCCGGTTTTCAACGTTCCCGTTTCAACTTTACATGCAATAATCTTCTCTTCTCCAATCTCGTAGCTGTCCTGCACAAAACATCTTAGAGGTCTTTCTGATAATGGTCTGAGTGTCTTTACTTTTTCGTCCAAAACTTCAATAAGGGATCCGCCACGGTACCACGCGGTTCTGTCAGACTTCTTTGCGACATTATCTCCGTAGAAGGCGGAAACGGGGACTATGGGAGAATTCTCATAACCAAGCGAGATTAATATTTCTCTTAAGCTCTCAGAGAATTTTTCGAAAGTTTCTTCGCTATAGCTGATCATGTCTATCTTATTGACAGCTACGACTAGTTGGTCTATTCCCAAGGTTTTGATTAGGAATAGATGCTCTTTAGTTTGGGGTTGTATTCCCTCTTTAGCCGAGACCACCAGGATCGCTGCTTCCGCCTGTGAGGCGCCTGTTAACATTTTCCGAATAAACTCTTTATGACCAGGACAGTCTATTATCATGTAAGAATATTTCTTTGATTTGAAGGGCGTCTGCATTATGTCTATTGTTAGGCCACCGGTCCGTTCCTCTTCTAGGCTGTCAAGTATAAAGGCGAACTCGAACTCTTTCTTCCCTGACTTCTCAAGTTCATCTCTGATCTCCTGTAACTTCTGGTCGGGTATGGCGTTAGAATCGTAAAGTAACCTCCCTATCAAAGTGGATTTTCCGTGGTCTTTATGACCAACAACCGCCAAGTTTATCCTAGGAAGGCTCATTCTCGACTACTTCTTTTATAATATTATGGAAGTCCGTTATATGAGGTAGATTCAGTCCCAACTTACGATTTGCAGAGTAGAAACCGTTTCTGCTATGATCTCCATATCTCCCAACGGGTTCCATGCCATGATCTGATATGATGAGGGTAAACTCGTCTGAAGAGGACTTGACCTCCCTCGCTATTCCCTCTAGCTCCTCATATACTTTATCCATCTTCTCTAATATTCCAAAGCTCAGGTGGCCGACAGCGTCTGCAATGTCAAAGTACCCTATGACCATTCCGAAATGTCCTAAAGAATCAAAAAAATCCTTCTTATTCTCTTCATGATTCTTCCACACGACAGCCTCATACTCTTCCACTGTGGCTTCTTCATCGAAATATTTCTTTAACAATCTTCTCTCTTCAGAATGATTCTTCTCTTTTAAGGAAAAAGCTGGCAGATCTATTACTTTATAAGTTTCAAAAAACGAGAAAAAGGTTTCTTTAGGTTCTAGTTTGAATTCCCACTGAGTCTCTATGGGAATCTTAGACTCCATATTCTTGCCCGTTATGAAAGAAGCCCAAATAACAACTGTTCTTTCAAGCTGAAACTCCGAAAGCGTGGTGTGACCATATTCAGTTTGCATCAGATTTTTACAGCCAAATCTCTTAACCATGTTAAAGTCTAAGGCATCTAAAGCGAGTGATATCATTTCTTCCCCTCACATATAACCTAAGCTACGTAGTTTCTGCATCATGTAAGCTCTTTCTTTGTCCTGTGCTCTTCCAGCCCTCTCAGGTATCTTTGTAGTAGCGAGCTCCTTCACTATTTCATCTATTGTGCTTGCGGCTGATGGTATTGGAACCGTGCACGGCACACATCCAAGACTGCGATATCGCAACCCGCCTTTTGCGAAATAGAGCGGATTTATCGGTAGATTCTCATACTTTACGTATAGCCAAACGTCCAGTTCTGTCCAATGGAGAATTGGATGAATCCTCATATGGGAGAAGTCTTCTGAGGGTTTGACATAGAGGTCCCATAGTTCTGCTGGCTGATCTATATACCGCCAACGGAATTCCTCGTCTCGAGGTGAGAAAAAACGTTCTTTTGCTCTGATCCCATGTTCGTCTCTTCTTATAGCCAAGATGAGCGCGTCAAACGCTCTTTCTTTTATCAGGTTCTTTAAGGCTTTTGTCTTCAGTTGCGTACAGCAAGCAAGCTTACCTTTTTCAGGTGATACACCATTCTTAAATGCTTCTGCGTTTCTCGCCACTATAAGGTCTAAGTTCCATTCTCTCGCTATTTTGTCTCTGAACGCGTATATTTCAGGAAACTTGTAGCCTGTATCTATGTGAATTACGGAAAAGGGAATTTTGCCGAAGAATGCCTTCTTGCAAAGCCAAAGTGTAGCGGTTGAGTCTTTACCTGTGCTCCAGAGGACGGCGAGATTTTTGAACTGAGCTTTCGCCTCCCTAATTATGGAAATGCTCTTTCCTTCGAGGTTTAAGAGATAGTCTTCCAAACCGAACACTTCTTCAATAAACTTCATATATGAATTCTATCAAATATAAAGTTTTAAGAATAACAATTTATTTGTTGAAGCCCCAAGTGTCTACCTTTGGAACAGTTCAACGAACTAATCAAAAAGAATTTCCCTTCTTATCAAAAATCAATACCCTTCAATAAATATGTCGTGTTTATTATCTGCAATGTCTTAATTAAAATATGAGAATGCTGAATTGGAGTAAAACCAGTTGGAAGAAAAAATGACTCGTAGAAAAAAGGATGAAAATGTTTTGTTAATTACGGTTGATTGCCTAAGGGCTGACAGATTAAGCATTTCGGGTTACCCACGAAATGTCACGCCGAATATTGACCGTCTAGCCTCAGAGGGATTATTTTTTACTCAAGCCTACTCAGTATCTCCATGGACCACCCCCTCTTTTGTTTCGATTCTCAGTTCAACATACCCCCTCATGTTTGATGGTGATCTTTCGATGCAAGCTAATCGGACTTCCGTTGTTGAGATCCTTAAGCACGCAAGATATCACACGTTTGGTCTTACTTATCACCCCTATCTTTTGAAAGCCACAGGCTTTGGCAATGGTTTCGACATATACAGGGATATTACAGAAACATTTCAGCGCAAATATCCAAGGCATACGATTCGTGATGAGTTTGAGAATTTTGTATCACATATTCTCGGTATCGATTTAAGATGGAGACGTATTTATGACGCTGCCCAACTGACTAGGGAAGCTATAGAACTGATAGATGATTTAGAAAAGCCCTTTTTTCTATGGATCCATTACTTGGACCCACATTGGGATTACACATTTTGGCGAATACCGAATGGGTTCAACATGATTAGGTACATACTACTCAGTTCGAGAAGAAGAAGAGCTCTTAAGACGAGATCTCTTCTTGGGGACAAAGACATAAAAGATTTAATTAAGATAAATGATTCCAAGATAGTCTTTGTTGATCGCATGATAGGTCAATTGCTCCATTCATTGTCTAACCACAACCTAATTGACGATACACATATTATAGTTACAGCAGATCATGGCGATGGTTTTCAAGAACACGGCTACATACACCACGAATACTACCTTTACCAAGAGCTATTACATGTCCCACTTATCATAAAGACTCCTTTTGAAAAGCCTTCAGTCATTGACCATCCTGTAAGTCTTATAGACCTGTCTCCGACAATTCTTGACCTTGTAGGAATTAAGAAACCATCTAGTTTTCTAGGCAAAAGCCTGATGTTGTTGCTGCAAAATAAAAAAGATGTTTCTGCAGTTTTCTCAGAAGAGGGGCAGACAATACATCTCAAGCCAGAAATTGATTGGAAAAAAGGGACGATTAGACTAAACCTAAATGCAAAGCAAATCTGTTACATAAATAGTGGTTGGAAATACATCTATAGCGACACCAATCAGCACGAGCTATACAACTTAACACAAGACCCTTTTGAGAAGAAGAACCTCATTAATGATGAAAGAGTAGTGGCCAGTAATATGAGGGATGCGGTAATTGACCACATACAATTCAATAATTCATTTAAGCAGACTGAACGACAAAGAGTTCGCGAGAGAATCAAAAACCTTAGGACCGAGATAAAAGCTCTTAGAATTGAAAGGCCCTCAAAACGCCTTTAAACAGCTTGAAACAACAACTCAATATTTTCACTCTGCAAAATTCTGAATGAAATATCTTATATGGGATATGTCGCACAAATTAAGCTTATGAAGTATAATTTGAGAGGGATTCTCAGTATATCCAAACTTGGGGTGTCAGATTATGGGCGATGAAAAGGTTCCTGTCTACATCTCTAAGGAATTACATAATTTGATTTCGTGTAGGATTAGACAGAGTCAAGGAGAATTCAAGAGTGTGCAGGAGTATATTGAATTCGTCCTCAATGAGATATTAAGAGAAGAAAAAATAGAAGAGGCTTACACACCTGAAGAGGAAGAAGAGATAAAGAAGAGACTTAAAAAACTTGGATATCTGTAATTAAGATTACCCGTGAACTTAGGGCCAAGGATAGAGTACCTGACTTAATTGTCTCGCACCCTCAAGATCCATGTTTTGTTCTAGCAACCTTTGTTGTTGCGTGGAAGCTTTGAATCCTGGAATAGATGCGGATGTTGGAGTCATAGTCATATCAGTTTTTAGAACTCCCGACAGGAAACGTGGTCTTCAATAAAAAGCTCGCCAGAGACTTTATTTTCCGTTCACTTGGATTGGAAAATCTCAAGAATACCATCGGATGAGAGATACCTTCTTGGAAAGTTACTTGATGATAGAGAGACTCAATCATATGAGCGATGCAGCTTTTAGAATAGCAGATAGGGTAATGCAAAGAGATACGCTTAGATAGCGTTAGACCGGATAGCAGTCGATAGCAATGAGTCGTAAGAAACACTCAATTAATCTTAGAACGAAAACGTGTATGTCATTTGTTGCCCAAACGGTACATAAAACAGAAAAGACAGAAAGATATTAGTTACTCCACAAAGCACTTTCTAAAGAGATGTGAAAATGAGACATATTGATGACGAGAGACTAGAAGCAAAGATAATGTGTAGGAGAGAAGTAATTGAAGATTGGCTTAAAACAAGCGATGCGGATAAGAATGTTTTAAGTATAAGTCTCGGTTCAGCAAAGAGAGATTCTAGAGCGGAAGTAGAAGTAATGGGAATCAAAGTGGGAATATTCAGAGTTGGCTCCAATGGCAGTTCTGAACTAGCAAGGTCTCTCTTAGAAAGCTTCGATGGCGATTCAAGAATTAGCGCTTTCGGTCTCGGCGGCATAGACCTTTGGCTTGGGAAGAAAAAATATGTCTCAAAACGTGCAGAAAACCTCGTCAAAAACATAAGAAAGACGCCTTTTTATGATGGTTGGGGACTGAAAGACTCCTTAGAAAGGAGAGCAATCCAATATTTGCAGAGAATACTTCCTCTTAAGGGAAAAACGGTTTTCATTGTCAGCGGAGTTGACAGGTTTGGAATTGCGGAGGAGTTAGAAAAGAGTGGCTGCAAGATGACTTATGGAGATTTCATGTTCACTTCAAAGCTACCGATTTCAATAAAGTCTTTGAAAACTTTGAATTTCATATCTGGACTATTTCTAAGGGTCGGAAGTCATTTCTCTTTTAGAACCAATTATCCTGTTGGAATGGATCAGGAAAAAAATACTCCTAAATTTAGAAGCTTCTTTGAAAAGGCAGAAATCATTGCGGGAGATTTTATATACATCAAGAGGTATATGCCACCGAGCCTAGAAAGGAAAATAATAATCACGAATACTACTACAGAGGAGGACATGAACATGCTAAGTAAGAGAGGTGTAAGCTACCTTATCACGACTACGCCTAGGATCCAGGGAAGAACATTTGGTACTAATGTTATGGAAGCTGTTTTTGCCTCTATCCTCAAAGAAAGAGATGATTTAAACGATTATCAAGACATCTTGGACATAATAGAATACAAACCTGAGATAGAAAAATTGGGATAGAATGATGCTGAATTCTGATCATCTCGGAAAGAATCTTCGGGAAAGAATTGAGTTGTACAAGGTAGAAGGTTTGAAAACCATAGATGAGATTGAAAAAGAATCAATCAATCTTCTCAGCGATGATGGCTTCTTTACTTACGAATGGTTCAAAACTCTTGAGACATCAAAAACCTTTGAAATTACACCTGAATACTTCGTTGTTTACAAAGGAGATGAAGTGGTAGCCATTTTACCTTCTTTTATTGAGTATACTTCTCAATATTTTACTTTCGAAGATTTTTCTCCTTGGATAAGAATGTTCAGTGAAGTAAGTAATCGTCTAGGTTTCTCTCTAACTCCTCCCCTAATCTGTCATTCTCCATCTTCTTTTCATTCTAAAGTTCTAATCGGAAAAACTTGCGACGAAAGGATTATTCTAAGTCTTATATCAGAAAAGATCAATGAGGTTTGTAAGAAAAAGAGAATCTTGTTTAGCGCTTTTCCCTTCGTTTCAGAGTTTGATGAATTGTTGATGGAGAATCTTTCAATTTTTGGTTATTTCAAGATCCCTTCGATGCAAACAGCATATATGGACATCGAATGGTCTAGTTTTGATGATTATTTGGCAAGTTTGAAACATAAGGTTAGGGAGAACATTCGGAGAGAGATCAGAAAAAACAGAAGATCCGGAGTAATCATAGAAAAAAAGAATGATTTTTATTCACTTTCGCACACATTATCCGATTTGTATTCTAATCTCTTTATGAGACATAGAGGTAAAAGAAGTCTTCTTAGCCCATTATTTTTTGAAGAGCTGTATGAAAATGCGAAAGAAAAGGTAAGGGTATTTATTGCTGAGAAAGAGGGCGAAATTGTTGGATTTTCCTTATGCTTGGAACACAGGAATGTTTTAGACGGTTACATCGCAGGTTTCGATTATGATCTCCAGACAAAGACAGATTTCACCTATTTTAACATATGCTACTATACTCCAATAAGGACAGCGATTGAAGAAGGGATTAAAAGAATACATTTTAGAGGTTCTGAGCTCGAGTTGAAATCAAAGCGAGGATGCAAAATGGAAAAAACATACGCATTTATCAAATGTCACAACAGGCTTCTGAACCTTTTGGCTCTCTCATATCTTAAGGTAAAAGATAAGCGAAGCAAGTTCTCTGCTGTCTAGGCTATGAGAGATATTGTTAATTTTTGTGGCTGATAATTATAAGTCAAGAATGAGTACACGGCCAAACAGATCCTATAATAAACAAAGAGGATGTTTTCAAAACTATCCTTATTGTTTAGGCTATTGGATCGGTATCCTCTTTCCCTTACTTTTTCATAAAAGGTTTAGTACTATGGCGTGATGGGAGGGCTATTTCCTCAAGCATTAGGCACAGAAAAATCATCATAGTTAAGTGCACTTAATAGGTTTACCAATTTTTCAATATTTTGATAGATTTTCCTAGCCCTGATTGGTCTCCACCATGGATCTGGGAAGTGTTGGAGGTATAACTTTTCATGATAACTTTCAAATTCCTTTCTACATATGTTTTTATCTAGGATAACGATGAGATCGTAGTCGTCGAGGTTTTTTCCTTCTAGTCCCTCTGGTTTCTCCTTGCAGAACTGTAAAACCCCCTCCGTTTTCAAATATTCCTGAACTCTTCTACTTATTCGATGTGCAGGCTTGGTACCTGCAGAGTCAGCTTCACCTCCCAGTTTACGGTAAAAAGCCTCAGCTACTACGCTTCTCATCCTGTTGCCTTTGCAGATAAAGAGAATCTTCATAGTGGGAGCCATTAGGACATACGACTTTTCTATTCTTCTACTTCAATTTCAATTTTTATTCTGATATAGGAATTCATTTCAAGGTCTAGCGTTTGTCAATGATCTTTCTTACCTTAGTCTCTGTTGGCTTCTTCAGGGTTCCAGGTTCCAAGAGTTCTACTTTTGGCTGAGCTATTGTCTGGGTTTCTTTGATGTCACGTCCGATAGGTGAGATCTGAAAAAATGCTTCAAGTATCTTTCCCCTCATTTTCTCAGTTTTTTGACCTACCTCAGCCCTCATCGTGATTTTGTCTCGATAACCTTCTTTCTCAATGACTATTTGGTAGTCCATAACCTCTTTTAGGTTGAGGAAGGCTTGATCAAACATGTATGGAAAAATGTTATCTGTTCCGATTATGAACATGTCATCCGCTCGGCCTGATATTCGTCCAATTCGGCAGGTTTTTTGTCCGCATCCGCATGGTTCTTCAATAAGATATGATATGTCATGTGTTCGATATCTCAGTATAGGCATCCCCTCACGACTAAGTGTGGTTATGACCAACTCACCTTTTTCTCCCGCTTCCAATTGTTCTCCGGTAGATGGATCTACCACTTCGACGATAAAATCGAATTCGTTCACGTGAAGGCCATTCTGCATTATGCATTCCCCGGCTACCCCAAGACTCATCTCTGTTAGGCCGTAGGCGTCATAAGCCTTCGCGTTCCACTTGTCCTGCAAGTACTTTCTTAGGGACTCTGGCCAAGGCATTCCGCCTATCAATATTTTGCGTATTCCGAGTTGAGTCAAATCTTCATTTTTGCTCGCTTCTTCAGTGACTCTGTGTAAATAAGACGGGTAGCCGCAAAGGACTGTAGATCCTAGCTCTTTTATTACTTGGATCTGTTCCTCTACGCTTAGGGTATCGCCGGAAGCCAAGACAGTTACTCCGAGCCTCTGCCCCCCCATCTCAGCGATTACTCCTCCGCCCCAGCTTGGCCTACCGTAGGCAAGCGTAATCTGACAGGTGTCACCTTTCTTGATTCCCATCATAGCTTGCCCGATGGCAGAGAGCTCTACCATATGCTCCATATCCTTTTTTGTATAAAATATTTTTTTGGGAGAGCCGGTGGTACCTGCGCTGGTGAAGATTCTTACAATCCTTTCCCTTGGGACAGCTAGAAAAGCGTTAGTATTTCTTTGAATATCGATCGGGGTTGTGAAAGGGATCTTCGTAATGTCAGAGATCGACTTTATATCACTTGGTTTTATCCCCCTTTCTCGAAAGGCTCGTCTGTAAAACTCACTTTTCTCATAGACATACTTTACCGTTCGATGTAATTTGAAGAGTTGAATTTGCCGTATAATCCATTTAGTACCTATAGGTAACATTGAAGCCACAAAGGTGGGGTCCCTGCTACATAACCAATCTTCTATTGAAGAGAGAAACCAACCGAACATTTCCCTAACTCACTTTTCCTTACCCTAAAGGGACCAAGCCTTTTGACAATCCCCATCTTGCTTAGGCTTTAGGATTAGTTGCTTCTTCCAAGCCAGATAGATTGTAGCAAAAGCGGATAGTACGTACAACGATAAAACAGTACCAATCTCAAGATATGATGGTACTCTTCCAGTCGCGCCCCAGGCCCCAGAAAGGATGCGGTATCCTACTAGGAATATGACTAGATAGTACTGCGTCGCCGAATAGGCGTTCGAGACTGCTGAGCCTAGAAAGTGATCGAGAACTATATAAACTCCGAAACTCATTGGAAGTAGGATGTAAAACCAGTAATATTGGAAGAAGATTGAAAGGCTGGCTAGGCCCCCCCTATTCGCAACTACTTCATATAAATATATTAAAAGAACGAGGAATACCATCATGATGGCCGCACATATCGCTGCAGCCCTGACCTTTCCCACTTTGACTGGGAAAGTGATGTCGCCCTTAGCCTTGTCACCCTCATAGTCGTGGAAGTCCTTCATCGTTACCAAGGTGAAAGCAAGAATGCCGAGTAAGAAAACTAAGGATATATATGTCCTATCAATAGTCATACCAAACGCCACGCTGCCTATCATGAAGGTTAAGGCTGCGAAGCCTGCGAAGCAAAGGTTGCCAAAAATATGGCGGGCTTTCAACTTTAGGGGTGGCATTGAATACGCGATCCCGAGAAGCGTGAAAACCGACCACAGAACAACAGTCAGGTATCTTCCCGTTAGGATTGAGAATGCTAAAGATACGAACAAGCCGAGGGCCATCAAGGAAACCGCGTACGTAAAAGCGTGTTCCGGCGTCATCCGACCTGAAGGTATAGGCCTCCCAGGCTTATTGATCCCATCGACATCCCTATCATAGTAAGCGTTAAGGGCGTAGACACCGTTACCAGTCAAGAAAGCAGCAATAAGAACAGAAAAGAAGATAGCGGGATTAATACCGGGTCTGAGACCTGGATGGATCCACCAAGAATCCACAAGACCTTGGTTGGAAATCAGCGCGACTAATAGCCCCCATCCAGCAATAGCACTATGTCCCCCAATCAAGATATGGTCTTTAACTGATTCTAAAAATCCCATCATGAATCACTACTTCTTCATGACTAATTTTTGATGGAAATTAATAAGGTTTTGGCCGTCACAAAAGTCGATCACTAATATCAAGTTGCCGTGTTGCAGTGTATGCAGTCAGTATCTCCATCAAGAACGACTTCATGCCTTGCATATTGAAATCAAACCTTCCTTAAGTGGATTTGGAAAGACACTTCCCAACGATTAGTTTGTTATTTAGTATATAGGCTATCTTCATTTAAAGGAATAGGATGAAATACAATATGATAGGAAACTTAGAGATTGTTATGTCCATTTTGATAATGCAATCTATTTACTCTTTGACTTCCATTGGCCTTTAACTATTGGGACATTAAAAAAACACTAGAGGCTTTTGTGTCTCCAAATGTTCAATGAACTTGTTTGATTCCTTAATTAATTTTTCAAGTAGTTGACTAATCTTGAACCCAGGTTTCTTCAAAATGTAACCATTCTTTTGACAAGAGATATGACTGTTGCATGGGAATGGGATCCATAAGGTCTAGGGATATCATAAACGTTTTGTACTTGCACATTTACTCCATTGCCAAGTACTTCTTTAAAACGCCTAATTATTTCATTTTCTATTTTGCTTTCTTTGTCGAAAGATGCTCCAATGAGTCTTTCTTTAACAATTAGTATTCTTATTTCATTCATCTTTTCTTGCACTATCTGAAATTTTGCAACAGACGGAATATCCTGCATCAAAAGAGTTAGCGTGTAGGGATGTATTATTTTTCCATCTTGTAGAATTACTGAATCAACCATACGTCCCTCTATTAATTCTAACAAAGAAGACTTGAATCTACATGACCCCTCTCCTTCTTTCATTACTGCTATATCGCCTAACCCGGAATATCGAATTATTGGAGTTGCAAACCTGTTCAAATCTGTAACAACGACTTGCCCAGGGGAACCGTGTGGAACTGGTTTTCCATCTTCTACTAATTCGACTATTACATTCCACGCTATATGTAATCCTTCATGTCTAAGGCATTCTTGTGCAATAAATCCTGCCTCTGTTGTTCCATACGAATTTATAATCTCCCCATGAAACACTCTCTCTATAGTCTTTTTCGTATGACCATCCAATAATTCACCACCACTTATAATTAGCTTGGGCTGATGAACCTGCACTTTCTCTCTAAGAGCAAACAACGCCATGTTTCTTAGGACACTTGGATAGGTGGATAGGGAGTCAGGTTTTACATTATTTAAGGCTTGAATATGGTTTTTAGGTTCATCTCTAGCATCATACGTTTGCATATTATACAGTCTTCTCACAATCCAGGGAATTTCATTCAAGAATACCTGTTCCCCTGCATCTTCTTGTATTACTAATATGCTCATAGTCTTTCCAAGTTTCAACCCTGTCAATCTATTTCGAAGCCACATCATAGCCATACCATATAATAGTCTCTTCCTCTCGACAAATATTCTAACTGGGGATCCTGTTGAGCCAGAAGTAGCTATCATATGACAATCTTTCGGATCATAATTTTTCGCAATTATTCCCTCTGGAGAGAATTTTCTAAGATCATCTTTTGTGATAATTGGTAGTTTATGCAAATCGTCAACTACTTTAATATTTTCAGGACTTACTCCAGCTTCATTCCACTTTCTCCTATATAATTCAACATTGTTATAGGCATGTCTAACAATTTTTTTCAAATATTTTGACTGTAAATCCTTAATCTCTTCAGAATTCATGTGGGAAATCCGAGAAAGCTCAACCATGTATTCTCCCATTTTGAATAATTTAACCGCTGTCCCTATGACTGGAATATTATATAAAAAGCTCAAACGCTTCACCTTACATTTCCTAATAAAATTCTTTGATTAGAATTGGTACTCTCCATCTTTTTCAATAAAATTTCCATCAATTTGGATACTTGGCTTTATTATGATGCCATCTGTATGTGATGGGCACCGTCCGATGCCTACTTCAATGCAGCCATAGACTCTCTCATCTTCAGATATGCAACCTGAAAGTTTGGCGCCTGGATTAAATCCATATGAAAAATGTACAATATCAAACATTGCTGCATGAGTGAAGTTTTCTAACCATTTTCTGAAAATCTTAGCCTCCTGGTCTCCAATGATATCTATTATTTTTCCATTTCTTATCTTGCAGAAAATTGGAGATCCAAGTATCCCTAATTCAAATGGCGGGTAGACTGAACCATCAAAAGCTAAAATCCCATTAATACTTCTTTTTATACCATTAAAGGAAACTTGGCCACTTAAGAATGTACTTTGACCAGATTTATGACAAATACCTGTTGGATCACCTACCCATGATGTTCCATACATAAATGTATGAAACCTTTGTGTTCTGTATATGAAAGAAAGAAATCTTTCTGTCCTCTGCATGAATTTAAGAAATTTTGGTGCAATAAACGAATTTAATTTTGTAAACATGTTCATTCTCAATGTTATGTTTGTGCCTGATTTGCTTGTTATTTTGATTACGTGAGCGTTTAGGGTCTTTTTTGCTAGTATTCTACCAAGCCTTGTTACTTCATTAATGTCAACTTTCCCTATACATCTAATCACGGCTTCTGAAGACAAGTTACCGAGACAGTATCCTCTTGCGCCAGTTTCAAGGGCTTTTTCCCAAGCGCGAGTATAATAAAGACATCCGAACCCTGAAAAATCACAGATTACATCTGCACTTCGCATTGCGAGAGCTAAATCTAAATCAGGTTCATCTTTGAGACCTATTACAGATCGCACATTAACAGTGGTAATTGCGCCTATTCTTTCTCCAGCAGTCACCATGGCCTCTAGAACATTTTGGTCACTTCCCTGATCACCACAAATTTGGAGTTTTTCGTTCTTTTTTAAGTTTAACAAATCCACCAAAAGAATATCCAAGGATTTTTCTAAGTCATTATTAATTGTGCTCATAGCGGTACCTGCAACTTACCTGAAAACTATTCTCAAGAGTACTTAAAGGCATGATTTGGCTTTTTTTCAAAATCTTGATGCGAAGCCAACTTAGGCGATCATGCTCTTCCGTTTGACAAGAAAACAAGTCTCCATCCAATTTGTTCCAGCCCTTGCTTTAATTTTCACATTCAGAGATTTAACATTTAATGTGGTTCTATAAATATAGAAGCAAGTTCCAGCTGAAAGAACCTCAAACCCCTCCGCATTCTTAAGAAGAGATTCAGCGCCTATCAATTATCTTACTTATCTTAATCTCCGAAGCCTTCTTCAATCTTCCTGGTTCCAAAAGTATAACTTCAGGCCTAGCTATCGTTTGAGTAACTTCCATGTCGCGCGCAATAGATGAAACCTGGAATAGCGCGTCAACCAACTTTTGCTTCATTAGTTCGGTTTTTTCATTTACCTCAGCCCTCACTACTATCTTATCCTTATAGCCTTCCTTTTCCAGAACTATTTGGTAGTCCAGAACACCTTCAAGGTTGACAAGGACTTGATCAAACATTTTTGGAAAAATGAATTCGCCCGTTCCAACTTTGACCATGTCGTCTGTCCGACCTGGTATTCTACCAATTCGCAAAGTGTTTAATTCGCATCCGCATGGTTCTTTAATAAAATAGGATATATCGTGAGTTCGATACCTAAGGAGGGGCATACCTTCGCGGTTGAGTGTGGTGAATACCAAATCACCTTCTTCCCCAGGTTCGAGTTGTTCTCCAGTAGAGGGATCGACTACTTCAGGGAGAAAATCAAATTCGTTTATGTGAAGGCCATTCTGAATTCGACACTCCCCAGCTGCTCCACCAATCTCTGTTAGACCGTAGGCATCATAGACCTTCGCATTCCACTTCTCCTGCAAGTACTTTCTCAGGGACTCTGGCCAAGGCTGAGCACCTAATAAGATTGTATGTATTCCGAGTTGTGAAAGATCCTCATTTTTGCTTGCTTCTTCAGTAACTCGATGTAAATAGGGTGGATAGCCAACTAATACGGTAGATCCTAACTCCTTTATTGTTTGAATCTGTTCCTCTGCACATAAGGTATCACCTGAAGGTATAACGGTTGCGCCTAGTTTCTGTCCTCCCATCTCGGTGATTGCTCCTCCAATCCAGCTTGGTCTACCGTAAGATAACATTATTTGAATAGTATCGCTCTTTTTTATTCCTAGCATGGCTAGTCCGATGGCGTTTATCTGTGCAATATTCGCCACATCTTTTTTGCTATAGAATATTTTTTTAGGGGAGCCAGTAGTGCCCCCACTAGTGAAAACTCGCGCAATTTTTTCCCTTGGAACGGCCAAAAAAGCGTACGGATCTCTTTGGAGATCTAGAGGGGTTGTAAAAGGAATCTTCGTAATGTCAGAAATTGACCTTACATTGCTTGGTTTTATTCCCCTTTCTTGAAAGACTCGCCTATAAAACTCACTTCTTTCATAGGCGTACTTCACTGTTCGACGCAATCTGAAGAGTTGAATTTTGCCTATGATCCTTCTAGTGCCCAGATGTGTTAGTGAAGCTACGTACGCCGGGTTCCTTTTGCATATCAAATTCTCCATTAGAGAAAGAAACCATCCTATCAAAAAAATCTCCTCACTTCATACATGTACCTTCATCTATTTCATAGTCTAGTTGCCCACCAATCAATTATGGCGGTATATAGCCCGGTTTGAGCGCCTATCCCATATAACCCTCCAACCAAATCGCCAATTATCCCTAGAACGAAAAAGACTGAAAGGATCTTAAAGTAGGTACGCAATTCAGTGATGTCTGAACCGAGTTGAAAGTAGCCTTGGGTCAATAAAACAACAACAACGATAAAAACTGCTAATCCTCCAATTAGATCAAGGGTCCCCGCTGCCAGAAGCGCTACAGGACCACCATCCCAAAACCTACGTATGGGTGGTAAAGGTAAGATGCCTAAGAAGAATAAACCGCTATAAATAATCAAAGATGCACTGAGCAACAGGAGTAGCCATGAGAACCTTCGAAATGTCTGACCAATTCTCATTGTTCAATTCTACCTCAAAACTAGTGAATTGATGATGATGCAAGCCTCTATTTCACCTAGGCTTTAGTGCTCGTCCCCTCTTCCAAGCCAGATAAACAGCTGTGAAGGCGGATAATGCGTACAGTGATAGGATAATGGCAATCTCAATGTAGGATGCTGGACTGGGGAGTCCAAGTGGCCCGCGGAGAAAGAGGTATCCGACTAAGAAGATGACTGAGTAGTACTGCGTCCCGGAATAGGCATTCGAGATTGTGGAGCCTCCGAAGTGTTCAAGCGCTACGTAGACACCGAAGCTCACCGGCAACACAAGGTAAAACCAGTACCATTGGA
>Ga0315312_1000331_pt1 | contig 64087 bp, 50 predicted proteins | sample TDP7_MG_FD_203629 | JGI IMG/M metagenome (GOLD analysis project Ga0315312, IMG submission 203629) | Freshwater sediment microbial communities from Lake Towuti, South Sulawesi, Indonesia - TDP7 | ecosystem: Environmental > Aquatic > Freshwater > Lake > Sediment | place: Indonesia: South Sulawesi... | reverse complement strand
ACAAAGTTCCTTTTTAAGGAGGTTTCTGTCAGACAACATTTAATACTTTTATTATACATTGTTCTATTCGTGAAATCAAAAGGATAAATTTTGTAAATCTACATTTTCACGCATTATTCAGGTAAAGAGTGCCCATTGCCCGCCTTGCCGTTGCCCAGGCAGTCCTGGAAGAAAAGAAAAAAACTTCATAGCAATTGTCTCGCAGTTCAAAACGGAGAGAACAAGAGTTTCGTAAAACAAAGAGCGTACTCCGATAAGAATCGACTGAAACCGATGCTGTCGCCGATAAGATGGGCAAAGAGGATAGTTGATATTTGCGTAAATTCTAGTTGATTTTGTGTCTGTCGTGGTCAGCAATAAACACTTTCATAGACACATTTATCAAGGAACAATGATATGAAGACTTCTTCCAGACCCTTTACCAAGCCGCTGATATTTTTTGATTCTTGTGCATTAGTAATGTTATTTGTAGATGAAGACGAACCGGCAACTACGATAGCAAGACGTTTATGGACTGTTAGTAAAGAAGTATACAGTTCGATAGTTTGTGTAGGGGAAGTTCTTTCGGCATTTGCCAAAAAGAAAAGGTGTAATTGTCTTTCACCGGAATCCTATAGCGATGCTTGCGAGAAATTCATCGGGAACTTAGAAGAACACCCGCATGCAGACGTGCGGCGAGGCATTGAGATTTTACAAGGGAAAAATTCGCGGGTTACCAGTCCTGTTATAAAACTACTGCCTCTTACTGAGTATTTTACTCCCAAAAGATTATCTGATATGGCCAAAAAGCATCGTTTCGAGTTTGGCGATGCGTGGCATTTAACAGCACTATTATCTGGTTTGGAAGCCTTCTCTGGTTTAGGAATCTCCCTTAAGAAGTATCGTCTTTTGTTTGTATCTTCTGATAGGCGGTTTTGTATTGCCGTAAGAAAAGAGAATTATCAGGTTCTTGACTTGAAGTTGAGGGGCCGTGAATCGCGTTTTTTAAAAAACATTATATTAGGCGTGCACAGCCTACCAGAAAGAGAATAGAATTAGAAACCTTCACGGAAACAACTATATAGAAATTATTCAAGCGCGGTTCTCTAAAAGTGGAAGTTGCCCCATTTTTTGTGATGTGAAAAGGAATTAGAATGTGTGATTTAGAGAAACTACGAAGAAGTGTAAAGAGATTAGAAAGGAAATTTAATAGGGCGTGTGAAAGAGCTCTAAGACATACCGGAGGAGCGTTGGAATTTGGCAAACTGCCACTAAATCTTGCGCAAATGATTAAAGATTATGACGCAGAACAGAAAGCCCGCAAGGAATGGGAAGATGCATATGCCCAATTACTGAGAAAAATCAAAAGAGAAAGTTGAAGTAAGAAACAAGGATAGGAAAAAATAGGAGTAAATCCCGAATATGCTCGACAAATCAAGACAATTCGGGATTTTTACTTTACGGAAGGTTATAAAAGCCTTGTCCATAAAACCTCCGAAAAATCTTAGGAATAATACATTGATTTTATACGAGGTAAATTTCTAGATTTTGCTATTCTTAAATCTACAGTTTTGGAGATATTATATCCTGTGAAAAATCACACCGTATCCGTTGAGTCTGATGTAGAAAGAGAGTACGACTAAGCCTGCCAGTATCGCTAGGGAAAGCCAGTCCTTCCAGATAAACCTGAAGTTCAGGTAATGGGTTTTCTCCTTTTTGAACCCAAAACCTTTAGATTCTAAGGCCATAGCTAATAGGTCTGTGTTTCTTATGGCGTGTATGAGGATGGGAATAATAAGAGGGATATGCTTTTTGATCCTTTTCGAGAGTCGCCCACTTTCCAAATCCAAGCCCCTCGACTTTTGAGCTTGAACGATGGTTGAACTTGTGGCGGCAAAAGTTGGAACGAGGCGGAAGGAGAGAGATAGGGCAAAGCTAACGGGAAAAGGAAGGCCGAGATAATTGAGGCCCCGGGTAAAATCTTCGGTTCTCGTGGATGAGAGGAAAATAATTCCAGATAATATCATTGCGTCTATTCTAATTCCCATGGCGAGTCCGTAAAGCAGAGATTCTTTTGATATTTGAATAAAGCTTAACTTGAGTAATTGTGTTGGACCCCGCAGGAAAAGGGACCAGAGGAGTGTACTGAAGAAAGCGAGAATGACGAGGATTATTGAGAATTTTTTAAGGTTGGAGAGAGATTTGGCGAGAATAGATAGGAATAAAACCATCAAAAATATGATTGAAAGGTATAAGGGATGGTTGAACACCATTGCCCAGATGAAAAGCAGAACTAATCCTGCTATTTTTGTGACTGGATGTAGATGATGTAACATAGACTCTTTATCCAGGTAGATAAACATAGTTATCTTTTCAGGCAGAATTTGAACTCATCGACAGAAAGGAGCGTTTTACCCAATCTGTTACTCAAACGGATGATTTCAGGCAATCTGAGAAAGCTATTAGTCAGTTTCTCCTCTTGAAAAAAAACTTTCCTTATCTCATCATCAAGTATGATTTTGCCTTTATCGAGCACCAGGACGCGCTTTGCATATTCAGCGACTACCCAGAGTGAGTGGGTAATGATGATTATGGTGTGGCCTTTTTGATTAAGGTTCTGCAAAAGGTCCATAATTGACTTCTGTTCTATGTAGTCTAAGCCCGTGGTTGGTTCGTCCAGAATAAGAATGTGGGGTCTTGCGGCAAGGATTGAGGCAATGGCTACTCTCTGTCGCTCTCCCTTGGTTAATGAGAAAGGGTCATACCTTTCATAACCTTCTAATCCCACATCTTTCAGGGCATCTTCCACGAAACGGGAGATTTTATCTCGGGGAATTCCTAAATTCCGGGGCCCAAAGGTGACCTCGTCTTCCACTGTATCAGCAAATATTTGATGGTCGGGATTCTGAAATACATAGCCGACTATTTTTCCCAATTCCGATACCCGTTTTCCTTTGGTGTCTTCACCAGCTATTCTGACTTCTCCTTTTGCGGGCTTAAGGAGCCCATTAAAATGTTTCACCAATGTTGTTTTTCCTGACCCATTCTGCCCAATAATGGCCAAAAATTCTCCTTCCCGAACTTCCATGTTTACGCTATCCAAAGCCTTAATATTTCCTGGATAGACATAGTCCAAATCGTTTACTTCGATAATCTTTTTCCCGTAACCCACCTTTTTATCTTCTTCTTTTTCCAATAGAGCTCCGTATTTCTCGTCTGAGATTTTCCAACCTCTTTTTTCAAAGATGGTAAAGGTTTCCTCTAAGGTGAGAGGGACCGTGGGCTCATCTATTCCTTCAAACAACTTGGCTATCTGGGGAGGACGGATTCCATGATTCTCCAGTAATTGGACATCTTTTAGAATCTCATAGGATTTTCCTTCGGCCACTATTCTACCTTTATCCATGATTACTACCTTGTCTGCTTCAGTCACGGCTTCAGCCTCGTGTTCGATAAACAGGATAGTGTAGCCTTCGGACCTGAGTAGTCTAGCCACGGAAAAAATCTCAAGTTTACCCTGTGGATCCAGATCTGTTGTAGGCTCATCCATTACGACTATTTTTGGCCGGATGGCAAGAATGGAAGCAATAGCGAGCCGCTGTTTTTCACCTCCAGAAAGAGTTGCTGGCTCTCTTCTTTCAAAACCTTTAAGCCTTACTAACTGCAATGCCTCGTCAATTCTCTTCTTAATTTCTTCCCGTGAGAGGCAGAGATTCTCTGGGCCAAACGCCACTTCTAACTCTACATTGGTGGAAAAAAGTTGCGATTCAAAGTCTTGAAAGACCAGACCTATCTCTCCTACCAGCTCATGAACCTTCTTTCCCGTAATTGATTTTCCCAGAATTCTGATTTCCCCACTATAGTTACCCTGATGAAAGTTTGGAATCAAGCGATTTAGACAGCGAGAAAAACTCGACTTGCCCGCTCCGGTGTGTCCCATAAGGACCACCATTTCTCCTTGTTCCTGTTCGAATTCTATTCTGTCTAAAGCCTTCTTGTTTCCACCTTTATAAGTAAAGCTCAAAGCATTTACCTCAATAGCCTTCATATTACTCCCTTAAATATTTTTGTTTGGTGGTCCCGCGGGAGCGGGCGAACTTTTTTTGTTTGTCACTTTTAGAATTTTTCCTACTCCGTGTAATACAGGTAACACTTCTTTCGTCTTGATTCCTAATTTCATAAGCGACGCTTCGGGTTCGGATTTTATGAATTCCGGATAATATTTGCTCTCATATAATTTGACAAAGTGATAGACTAAGAATCTGCTAATCCTGTTAACAGGCAAGGCATAATCAACAATCATAATAGTGCCTTTTGGTTTAGTAACTCTGACCATTTCGTTTAAAACTTTTTCTCTGATGGTTAAAGGCATTTCATGGAGAGCAAAAGATATACAAGAAATATCGAATGAGCTATTATTGAAGGGCATATTTGCAGCGTCAGCAGTTTCAAATCTTACATTTCTATATATATTATTTCTCTTGGCCACTTTTAGCATATTTTCTGATAAATCAATCCCTATTACGTCATAACCTTTCCTTGCAAAGGCAAAAGCTTGTTTTCCTGTTCCAGTGCACACATCTAAAACTCTTGAACCAATTTTTGCATCGGTAAAATCTACTGTTTTCCATCTTACGCCTGATATGAACAAATCTGTAAAATCATATACAGGCGCCCATTTCTTAAAGAATCTATTTATATATGAATAGTAATCTTCGTTCATTATTCATTACTTCTGAGTACTTTAGAAGTTTACGCGGATTGTCGGAACTGCGACTACCTATAGTAGAACAGAAGCTATGAAAATCAAAAGTATGACAGGTAACATTCCTAGAGCAATTCCCAAAGAGCCACTAGTTCCTTTTAAAAAGCCTGCTCCCAGGAATCCTGAATGGTAGATTCCGAGTGAGATTAAGTTTCCCATAACTATTCCTCCCAATCCGCCTATTGAGAGGAGTATAAGTCCTAATCCCCTCAAGTTCTTCCGCCGGAGCTCTCTCTCCTCGAGGATGTCGGAGTAGAGAAGCCCCCACTTCTTTATCCTTGGATAGAGAATAAGTAAGAGGAAAGGACCTGGAATAGAAGCTACCAGAAAATTGTTCACAGTGATTATGCTTGCTAAGGCGGAGAAAGGCACTAAGCCCAATAGGTCGACTCCCCAGCCAATGACCACTCCACAAACGCTGCTTGCCAAAAATACGAGAAATAGATATTTCAACGCCTCCTTACTTCCTCTGATCGTCGGGTCTCTTTTGGAGATAATTCCCCAAACCTTATAAGGTATGAAGCCGTAGAGGAAATTTCCTACAAATCCAAAGATGCTCCCTGGCCCAAGAGTACCAAAGAAGTCTCCAATCAGGTTTCCAAAGGCGCTTCCCCAAGCAGCCGCAGGCCCGAACATTAGAGAGCAGATAATGGGAAGCACGTTGGCCGGCCTGATTTCTGTAAATCCAGGAATTACGGGGATTGGCTTAAAAGGAATAAGTACTGCGGCGTAAACTGCGGCACTTACTGCAGTTAAAACTACCATTCTGGTATACTTCCACATGGTAAACAGTTCTTTCATTTTATCCCCCTCACCCCAACCCTCTCCCCCGAGGGGAGAGAGTAAGAGAAGAATGTTCTCCCCCAAGGAGATAAAAAAGGTGCTCTCTCCCAGTGAATCGAACCTTATTTTCGGTCAAAGAAGATATTTTTTCCACTGGCAGAAAGCGGAATGCCCAGGGCAATCTTAACTTCCTCCCCTAGTATTTTTCTTTGTACAGATGTCCAACCTACAGTATACATAACGCGGTTATCTACCCGGTGAGAACTGGCTACAGAGACAGCTGACCCTATAGCAATTCCTAAGTCTCCGCTATTGTGTGCACAGCGTGCGCGAGCCTCTTCGCATTTTTGGCAGTTCTTAAATCCACAGAAACCACAATTCAGACCCACTGGTCCAATCTTCGTGCCAATCAGAACTACTGCGTCTGCTTGACGGACGTTATTTGCATCTCGAGCGAATGTAGGAGGTCTTTCCGTGCTCTTTCCTAATCCTTCTATCTTCTGAGCCAGAGCCTCCTTCTCCTTATCGGTTAGGACGGTACTGACAATATTGTCTATTCCCCTAGCCTTGGGCGCTGTCCTGGCTGCCAGACACATCAAATTAGCCACGTGTAAGACTGCTTCTTTCTCAGCATCTTTGCTGCTTTTTGCCATAGGCTTCTCCTTTCTTAGCCAGTTCAATATACGGAGTAGCGAAGCAAGGCTTCGCCGTCATAATGCGGAGCTATCGCTGAACCTAAAATGGTCGCTGTCCCTATTTTGTAATCGCTGAACCTAAAATGGTCGCTGTCCCTATTTTGGGTCAAGGCTCCGCCGTCATAATGCGGAGCTATCGCTGAACCTAAAATGGTCGCTGTCCCTATTTTTTGAACTTAAATGGTCGCTGTCCCTATTTTTTAATCCCAGGAGGGTTCTTCTTCCGGAGGAGTGGAAATGGTTGGAGCCATCTCCTTTTCGGATACTTTCTCGCTCAGGAAATAGTCGGTGGGTTCAGTTCCCTTTAGGAATGCTACGAGGACAGCATCCGGGCAATCTTCTAAGGCCAGAAGACCGGTTTCAGGGTCTATTTTCGCAAAGACAATATTTGGCGGGACAGGGAATTCCAGAATAGGAGTATCCTTTAAAGCTTCCTTCATAAATTCTGTCCAGATGGGAACGGCTGCAACCGCCCCGCTCATTCTATCTCCCAAAGTCTGGTTGTCATCGTATCCAACCCATACGCTGGTCGCTAAATTGGGGACGAACCCGATAAACCAGGCATCTGTGAACTCATTGGTTGTGCCAGTCTTTCCCGCTCTCGGACGACCGATATGTTTTGTATACCAGCCCGTTCCCCGCTCGGCAACGTCCCTGAGCAGGTAGGTCATAAGATAGGCAGTCTGTGCTGAAAGTACTGCTTCCTCTTCGGGAAAATTCTCTTCCAGAACGTTTCCGTTATTATCTTCAACCCGGATAATAGCGTAGGGCCTGGTTTTTATACCCTGATTTGCCAGCACTCCATAAGCTGATGTTATTTCCAATGGGGTAACTACGGACGAACCTAAAGCTAAAGAGAGTGTCTTTTCCAAGGGACTTGCGATACCCATCTTTTGAGCGTAGCTGGCTGCAATAGCTGGCCTGATTCGGTCAAGTATCTTTACTGCACATACATTTATGGAGTAAGCTAAGGCATCGCGGACTAAAGTACGTCCATGGAAAATTTCCTTGTAATTCTTGGGAATCCAGATTTTTTCCGGGTCCATATTCTTAACAATTTCCGGGTCTATATCGGAGAGGTCTGTAGTGTTGGAAAGAAGTTTCCAATTTATTCCGTCATTGTAGTAAGCCACTGGAGAATCCTCAATCGGGCTTACCGCTGTATATCCATTATCAATAGCAGTGGTATAAATGAAGGGCTTAAACGCACTTCCCGGCTGCCTCTTTGCCTGAACTGCTCTATTGAACTGACTCTCCCTGAAATCCCGACCTCCCACCATTACTCTAATCTGCCCTGTGGCAGGGTCGAGGGCTACAATAGACCCCTGGACTCTTCTCTCTGTAACTTCTCCCGTCTCTTCTGGTTTGTCTTCTTCTGGCTTTGTGCCTTCTCTCTTTTTCATCTCGTCGAACTCGTCCAGCTTCTCTGCCAGGACCTTTTCTGCAATCTTTTGCATCTTCAAATCCAATGTGGTATAAATTTTTAGTCCACCTTTAAACAGAGCATTAATTCCATATTTTGGTTCTAATATTTGTCTTATATATTCGACAAAATACGAACCTTTAAACTCATCTAATTGGTATTTTTCCAGTGGTAATGGGTAATCGTTGGCCTCCTTTTCTTCTTCGGGTGTAATGAATCCACACTCGACCATTCTATGTAGGACCGTGGCTCTCCTTCTGTAGGCTCGAGCTACATCCACAAAAGGTGAGTAATTACCTGGCGCTCGGGGGAGGCCAGCGAGCATAGCCGCTTCAGGCAGATTCAAATCCTGGACATCTTTTCCAAAATAGACACTCGCTGCTTCCTGAACCCCGTAAGCTCTTTGACCGAAATAAATCTGGTTCAAATATAATTGTAAAATTTCCTCCTTGGTGTAATCTTTTTCCAATTGAATGGAGAGAAGTAATTCCTTTATCTTTCTTTCAATTGTTCTTTCCTTGGTCAAGAACAGGGCCTTGGCCAATTGCTGAGTTATCGTGCTTCCTCCTTCCACAATCTGGCCATGCTTGAGGTTGGACAACATAGCCCTGGCAATAGCATGCAGGTCTGCTCCCCAGTGTTTGAAGAATCTCTGGTCCTCAATGGCAATAACAGCGTTCTGCAGGTCCACGGGAATTCGGGAAAGAGGAACCAGGGCTCTTCTTTCCACGAAAAGCTTAGCGACAATTTCGCCATTGATGTCGTAGATTTCGGTAATCAGATTTGGCCTGTACTCATCCAGGGTATCAATACGAGGCAATTCCTTTAGGTAATGTATCAAAGTAAAAATGGAGATTAACAAGATTCCCAGAAGGGAAGCGATAAGTATCCAGATGTATTTCCTGAGAAATCTACTGTCAAGTGAAACCACATTGGCCTCCTCGAGTGAATCTAAAAATATTATACCAAAATTGCAAAATTTGTAAAGATTTATGTTTCTATGTTTGTCCATTGTACTTGACAGAGTTATGTCTCTGTGGTAAAATTCAATTAAACAAAATTGGAGGAAGAAAGAGATGATAGAAAAACATGTTCTGGAAAGGTTAGCCGAAATAAATCCATCAGGCGAAATATGGTGGGATTCTTCCCCACTTGTCTATCAGAACTGGGTGGAAGAGATGTTGGGAGAGGCAAAAGAAGAAGATAAGGAAATAGTGAAAAGACAGCTTAGACGACTGTATAACCCCGACAGCTCCGAGGAGACCCTATTCCGAGGCGTCACCACAAATCCTCCCCTCTGCCTGGATGTCTTCAAAATTCAGGGAGACTACTGGGCAGAATTTGTGGATAGACTTATTGATGAGAATCCGGAAATGGATAAGGAGGCCCTCTTCTGGATGACCTATAAGGAGATAGTAAAAAGGGGCGCCCGGATGTATTTAGGTATATTTGAAAAGTCAAAATACAAATACGGGTATATCTCGGCACAGGTAGACCCCAGGGAAATACACAACGAGCAAAAGATGCTCCAACAGGCCAAGGAGCTGAGAGGCCTCAGCCCTAACGTGATGATTAAGATTCCTGGCTCAAAAGAGGGTTACAGAGTTATCAAAGTTTTGACTTCAATGGGAATACCCACTAACAATACTCTCGCCTTTACCCTTCCCCAGTTTATGGCTTGCGCCAATGCAGTCAAAGAAGGACTGGAAATTGCGAAAAAGAATGGTGTAGATCTGAAAAAATGGAGGTCAGTTATAACGCATATGACCGCAAGATATGGGGAGTTGGGCGATTTGAAAAAAGAAGCACAGGATAGAGGAATTGAGCTGTCAGAGGCGGATGTCAGGTGGGCTGAATTGGCCATATTTAAAAAGGCCTATAAGACCCTAAAGGAGAGGAAGTACCCCAGCAAGATGTTAATATGTTCAATGCGTGTCAGTCCCCCCATAAATGGGAAGCCGATTGCTTCCTGGCATGTGGAGAAGTTGGCTGGTGCAGATATTGTTTACACCTGCCCGCCCAAATATATTAAGGGGCTAATGAAAATTGGCGATAATATTAGATTCAGAAATCAAATAGAAGACGAACCGCCTAAACAAGAGCTGGATAAACTTCTCAGAATTCCGTACTTTGAGAAGGGGTATGAGGAAGATGGATTGACCCCTGAGGAGTTTAATACCCACTCGGCTCTATTAGTAACGGCAGAAGAGTTCTCCAATGCTACCAGAGGAATGGTAGATTTCGTCAACCAACGATTAGTAAAGAAGAGAAAATAAGGATAAGAAGAATTTAGAGGAGAAGCTATGAAAAACCAGAAAGAAAACCTGAGCGGCGTTTTTATTCCTATAGTTACTCCCTTCTTGAATGATGAGAGTGTAAATTGGGACGGGCTCAAACGTAATATAAGCTTTTACGCTAAGTCCAAAATAAAAGGTTTTTTGGCTCTCGGCAGTAATGGAGAAAATAAGGCTCTTGACGAGGATGAAAAGCTAAGAATACTGGAGACGGTTTTGGAGTATAAGGCCCCGCATCAGAGAGTGATAACCGGCTGCTTTGTGGAAACTACTCGCCAGGCGCTCCATTTTATCAAGAAAGTTGAGTCTATTGGAACTGACTACTTTAACGTGCTTCCTCCTTTCTATTTCCGCGCGCGAATGACCGACGCAGTATTGGAAAACTATTTTACTGAATGTGCCGATGGCTCCCGGGTGCCGATTACGCTGTATAACGCACCAAAGTTTTCCGGGGTAACTCTTTCACCAGAATTGGCGGTTAAGCTCAGTGAACATAGAAATATAGTGGGGATAAAAGATAGCGCGTCCAGTGGCATTGAGAAGTTCATAGAGGTGGTTCCTGATGATTTTGCCGTAATTGCCGGGAGTATCGGCTTCTTATTTCCTGCACTTCTCTCGGGTGCTGTGGGCGGGGTAATTTCCATGGCGAACTATTTTCCTGATTTGACGCACGAGCTCTATCTTCTTGGCAAAGAGAAAAACAGGGTGGAAGGAGAGAAACTTCACCAGCGCCTCTCCAACCTTAATAAAAAGATTGCTGGAGCATATGGTGTTGCCGGCGTTAAAGCAGCAATGGATATTGTGGGATTAGTGGGGGGAATCCCCAGAAGGCCTCTCCCCGGACTCACCAAAGAACAGAAAAAGAGATTGAAAGAAGACCTTGAGGAAGCAGGACTTTTGCAGGGGGAAAACAAATGACTCGAAAGGGCGTTATACTGGCGCTGGATATAGGGACGACCGGTTTCAAATTAGGACTATTTGACCGAGAAGCAAACCTGATAGAGATGATAAATTGCTACTACCCCATCAATTCTTATGACGGAGATAAGGCCGATTCTGACCCTGAGAGATGGTGGGCAGGTTTTGTTGATTGTCGCCAGCGTCTGAAGAGTTCAGTTGAAGATGTTGAAGTTATGCCTATGGGGGTTACCACCCCGGGTGCAATGATTCTGGATAGGGAAGGCAATCCCTTAACTCCTGCAGTTCTATTTATGGACAGGCGTTCACCAAAACAGGCGCAGGAGATTAGAGACAGAATAGGAGAGGAGAGACTCCTATCAGAAACAGCCAACCTTCCTGTTCCCGGAGGTTGCACTGCCTCCACCATTCTCTGGTGGAGGGATAATCTTCCAGACCTTTATAAAAAAGGATATGTTTTTGCTCATACCAATACCTTTTTCGGCTCCCGGTTGACTGGCAATTTCGGGATGGATGCTTCTACTGGTTCTTTGACTGCTCTTTTCAACACGACGAGGCCCGAGAAAGGCTGGAATCTTGAAATTATAAGAGAGCTCGGAATCCCTGACGAGAAACTGCCGCCCATTGTTAATAGCTGGGAAGTTCTGGGAACTCTGAAGCGCGAGATGGCTCGGAAACTGAATCTTAAGGCAGGAATTCCAGTTTTGATGGGTGGAAATGATGTAGCCTGTGCCGATTTAAGTGTAGGAACACATGAAGAAGGAAAGATAGTAGATATCCTCGGAACCTGTGAAATATTGACCACCTGCCTGGCAACTCCTATTCCTTCTCCGAGACACAATATTCGTGCCCATGTAGTACCTGGCCGCTGGATAACTATGTTCGTGTTAAATACAGCGGGAGAAGCTTTCAATTGGTTCGCCAGAGTATTTTGTAAAGATATGAGTTTAGATGACTTCTTCAAAGAGTTCCTACCGGAAACTCTAAGGAAGGTTCTCCAGCGCGAGAAGGAGGGAGAGGTTTTAGACCTGCCCAGTTTTCTCCCTTATTTGTCCGGAGATAGATATTCTGTTGAGAACATATGGGCATCTATCACCAATCTTCATTTATCCCATAATCGTGAAGATATACTGGCGGGAATGGTGAAAACTTCCCTGGAGCTGATTGCTCAGCATCTTAAAGAGTTATCGGAGAAAATTAAACTTTCCGAAGAAATGATTCTTACCGGTGGGGCTATTAATCCTGAATTCATAGAAGCAAAAAGAAGATGGATGGGCAAATTTAATTATGTAATAAAAGAGCAGTCGTCGCTGCAAGGATGTGCTATTCTGGGCAAGATGTTTCTGGACGGTGCCTTTAGGAAGGCATAGTTTTATCTTACGAGAGTCAATTTCTAACGGGGTTTAGCCCGTTAGAAGTTTCTTCGGTATAGGGCATAAGAGAATTTTGAAACCCCGTTAGAAATTTTCTCCGTTTACGGTCCACCAGAATTCTTGACCCCGTTAGAAATATTTCCTGAAAACAGGTCGTAGAAAGAGTTGGAAATTTCTAACGGGGTTTACTTTTTACGTTAAATATGGTAAAATCATATTGAAAAATATGATTGGAAAGGTGAAATTATGGTCGGGGCGGTTCTGAAGAGAATATTCGGGAGCAAGGCCCAAAGGGACATCAAGAGGCTTGAGCCCATTGTGGACCAGGTGAACTTATTAGAACCTGCTATAAGCGAGCTTTCTGATGAGGCACTGAGAGCCAAGACAGGCGAGCTAAAGGCTCGGGTTAACGAGGAAGCCAGCCAATATGGAGAAGAGCTGGCCAGGGCAGAGGCTAAGCTTAAGGAAGCAGTTTCGCCAGAAGAGAGACTTATAGCCAGAGAGGAATTGAAAAAGGTGAGAAATATGGTGCTGGAAGATGTCCTGCCTGAAGCCTTTGCTGTGGTCAGGGAAGTGGCCAAACGGACGCTGAATATGCGCCATTTCGATGTCCAGATTATGGGTGGAGTGGTGCTCCATGAAGGCAAGATTGCTGAAATGGCTACAGGGGAAGGGAAGACCCTGGTGGCCACTTTGCCAGTATATCTTAACAGCCTGGCGGGCTACAAGACCCATTTGGTTACGGTTAATGACTATCTGGCCAAGAGAGACGCTCAGTGGATGGGACCAATCTATAGTTTCCTGGGATTGACTGTGGGCTTAATCCAGCACGATATGTCTCCATCCGAACGCCGAATGGCATATAGTTGTGATGTTACCTATGTAACAAATAACGAGGTTGGGTTTGACTATCTCAGAGACAATATGGCCCATTCTCTGGAAGAGTGCGTGTTGGGAAAGTTGGAATATGCCATAGTTGATGAGGTAGATAGCATCTTGATTGATGAAGCGAGGACCCCCTTAATTATTTCCGGCCCTGCTGAGGAGTCAACAAATAAATACTATATTATCGACCGTGTTGTCCCGCACCTGAAAGGAAAGTTTGTTACTGAACAAGAAGAGGTAGAGGCTAAATATAAAGGCTTAGACTTGGAGAAAGGTTACGACTACATCGTTGATGAAAAGGCGGGGACAGCTACGCTTACGGAATTAGGAGTGAAGAAGTGCGAGAGAATGTTGAATATTGATAACCTTTACGACGACATACAGGGCGAGTGGGTGCACCATATTAACCAGGCTCTAAGAGCACACAATCTGTTTAAGAAGGATGTTGACTATGTGGTAAAAGATAGTCAGGTAATCATTGTTGATGAGTTCACGGGAAGGCTCATGCCTGGCCGAAGATGGAGCGATGGCCTACACCAGGCGGTTGAAGCTAAAGAGAATTTAAGAATCGCTGAAGAGAATCAGACCCTGGCTACAATCACCTTCCAGAACTATTTCAAACTGTATGACAAGCTGGCTGGCATGACCGGGACAGCGGCTACCGAGGCAGAGGAGTTCTGGAAAATTTATGGGTTAGATGTAGTCGTTATTCCTACCAATAGGCCATTGATAAGAACGAACTACTCGGATGTGATCTATAAGACGGAAAAAGAGAAATTTAATGCTGTGGTTGTGGAAATAGAAGAACTTTATAAGCTCGGCCGGCCAGTTCTGGTGGGAACGAGGTCAATCGAGAACAGCGAGAAATTAAGCGAGATGCTCAAAAGAAAGGGTATTGGCCACAATGTGTTGAATGCGAAGTACCACGAGAAGGAGGCCCAGATTGTGGCCCAGGCAGGAAGGAAGGCTACAGTGACCATCGCCACTAATATGGCGGGAAGAGGAACGGACATTATACTCGGTGGAAATCCTCCGGAACCTTCCGAGCATAACGAAGTGGTAGGATTAGGTGGTCTTCATATAATCGGCACCGAAAGACACGAGGCGCGGAGAATAGATAACCAGCTGCGTGGCCGGGCGGGAAGACAAGGTGACCCGGGTTCTTCGCGGTTCTATCTTTCTCTGGAAGATGAGTTGATGCGGCTTTTCGGCTCCGCGCGCATAGCTCAGGTTATGGATAGATTGGGGTTAGAAGAAGGCCAGGATATCCAGCATCCGCTGATTACCCGGGCGATAGAGGCAGCTCAGAGAAAAGTAGAAGCAATGAACTTTGATATCCGGAAGCAGCTTCTGGAATACGATAATGTTATGAATAAGAAAAGAGAGGTAGTTTACAAATGGAGGGGAAGGGTCCTGGAAGGAGCCGATCTTAGGGATGATGTACTGGCTATGTTTGAAGATCTTATCGATGATAAACTTATGCTCTATACTTCTCCCAAGGTCTACCCTGAACAGTGGAACCTTGAGGCAATTTCTGAGTGGCTGAAGCGGTCCTTTGGTATCTCCTTTTCCGTTCCCACGGAATATCTAAAACGGATGAAGCAGGAAACATTGGGCATGCTAATAGCCGAGCAAATCAAAGAGGCATATGATAAGCGCGAGAGGGAAATGGGAGAGGATATGATGCGATTTGTGGAAAGAATGGTCACTCTTCAAGTTGTGGATACACGCTGGAAAGAGCACCTTTACGATATGGATAAACTCCGGGAAGGAATAGGACTGCGGGCTTACGGGCAAAAGGACCCTCTTATTGAATACCAACGGGAATCTGGGGTCGCCTTCGACCTGATGCAGCAACGTATGAGAGAAGAAATTAGTGACTATATTTTTAGAGTGAAAGTAGTGACTGAACAGGCGAGGGCAAGGCCTTTCCCGAGGCGGGAAATGGCTCAGCCCGTTAGACCTGGTGGCGAAAAATATAGAGAGACGGCGATGGCTGGAGCTTCAGCTTCTGCTATTTCATCGCCTTTTGGCAAGCGGAGAAAGATTGGCAGGAACGACCCCTGTCCCTGCGGGAGCGGGAAGAAGTATAAGAAATGTTGTGGAAGATAGAAAGGATGAAGGGATAGTTTTCGGAGTCGCTCGGATAGAGCCTCGCTCCAAATCGGCCAGCGCTGGGGCGAAACCTGGCCGATTTAAAGCTCCTGTAACTATCCCTTCATGCGAAGCTTTGCTTCGCTACTCCAAAGACATTAAAGAAAGATTAATGGGATAAATATGGAATGGAGAAGTTTAGGTTTAGCATTCCTTTCGGGTATTTTTCTTATTTTAATATTTCCAAAATTCAATCTGTCATTTTTGGCGTGGGTTGCTTTGGTTCCACTTTTGCTGGCCCTGGAGGGTAGAAATTTAAGAGACTCTTTTAATTTAGGTTTTTTGACGGGTTTGATATCTTTTGTTGGAATTCTCTACTGGATTGTTCCCACCATAGTTAGTAGCGGAGAATCCGGGTTGCTTGGGTTAGTTTCGCTGGTTCTTCTTTCCGGGTATCTATCCATATACTGCGCACTCTTTTGCACGATTTTCCGGTACGCATCCGTGAAGATTACTCATAACACATTAGCTCTCCTCTTCGCCCCTGCCCTGTGGGTTTCACTTGAACTGCTGCGAGCGTACCTTTTCTCTGGATTTCCCTGGGCTCTCTTAGGGTATTCGCAATGGAACTTCACCCCGCTGATACAGATATCGGAATTCACTGGAGTCTATGGGGTTTCGTTCCTCATCGTGATGGTGAATGGAGCTTTAATAGAGGCAGGACGCTCTTTTGCTCGCTCGCGTAGAGAGGAAGGTCTGTCGGAAAGAAAAGCTGGCAAAAGCGCATTGTTTTTGGGTGTAACCTTGTTGGTGTTTGTGTTATGTTTGACTTATGGCTTGGTTACCATATATAGAGAGCCTTTCGCCGGCGGTGAAGCTCCGGGAGAGGAAAAATCGAGGAGTAGAATAGCTTTGGTTCAGGGCAGTATAGACCAATATATGAAATGGGATAAGAAATACGAAGAATTAATTAAGGATACCTATGGTGAATTAGTGGAGATGGCTTCAAGAGAGAAACCCCAGCTAATTGTCTGGCCGGAAACAGCACTGCCAGGATACCTCAAACGGGACAGACAGCTTCAGAAATGGGTAGAGAATGTGGTTGGCCAAACCAATGCGTACCATATTATTGGTAGTCCTGAATATCGGGAAAATGCATATTACAATGCAGCTTTCTTGATTTCACCTAAGGGAGAAATTTTGGGCGAGTATGATAAGATTCATCTTGTTCCCTTCGGTGAGATGGTTCCTTTTCGGCCGATTCTCTCCCGCTTCATAAATGTATTGAATGGGCTGGGAGATTTCTCCCCCTCCCGGGAACGGAAGTTATTGAGAACTCCTTTCGGAAACTTTGCGGTGCTAATCTGTTGGGAGGGAATATTTCCTCACCTCGTGCGTAAATTTGTAAAAGATGGAGCGGACTATTTAACCAATATTACGAACGATGCCTGGTTTCTGAGAACGGCAGCGCCGTTTCAACATTTTATTGCGAGCGTCTTTCGCGCAGTGGAGAATCGAGCGAGTGTGGTCCGCGTGGCCAACACGGGGGTTTCTGGATTTATTGACCAATACGGTAGAGTAATCAAGAAAACAGAGATTTTTCAGAAAGATTATCTAAATTCCTCTGTTTCGCGAAGAACTCGCCAAACTTTTTATACCAGCTACGGCGATATCTTTGCTTACCTGTGCGTAGCTCTGAGCATCTCTCTTATTGCCTGGAGGAGGTTCAAGTGGTAAAAGAATTAGAGGAGAAGTTGAGATTGATTGCCGATTTGATGCAAAAACTAAGGAGGCATCTTTGAAATAGAAAAGAAAGAGGAGAAAATTAGAGAGCTGGAGAAGGAGACAGAAAAAGTGGATTTCTGGAGAGACCGAGAAAAAGCCCAAAAGGTAATGCAGGAACTGAATTTCCTTAAGAAATCGGTAGATACTTGGAAAGATTTGAATAGAGAAAAGGAAGAGATAGAAACGCTTTTAGAAATGGCTTCCGAACAGGAAATGAAAGGTTGGCCGGACCACGATTACGAGGCCTCAGTGGTGGGGGAGCTTGAGAAAAAAATCAAGGATATTGGAATTAGGACAGAGACTTTGAGCTTTCAAGCCAGAATGGCAGGAGAATACGATAAGAATAATGCTATACTCACGTTACATTCTGGAGCCGGTGGAACAGAAGCCTGTGATTGGGTAGAAATGCTATTTCGGATGTACCGGAGATGGGCTGAAAAAAAGAAATATGCTGTTACCATTGCCGATATACTCGCTGGTGAAGAAGCGGGAATCAAAAGGATTACCTGCATTGTATCCGGGCAATATGCCTATGGGTTCCTGAAAGCGGAAACCGGAGTGCACCGATTGGTCAGAATTTCGCCTTTTGATGCAAATAAACGTCGCCATACCAGCTTCGCTTCCTGTGATGTAATCCCGGAAATAAGTGATGAGATAGAGTTAGAAATTAAGGAAAAGGACCTGAGGATAGATACATATCGTGCTTCTGGACATGGGGGGCAGCACGTTAACAAAACCGATTCTGCGGTGCGTATAACGCATGTACCAACCGGGGTCGTTGTACAGTGCCAGAGCGATCGCTCTCAGCACAAGAATAAGGCTATGGCGATGAAGTTATTACGAGCAAAGTTGTTCGAGTTGGGACAACAAAAGAGAAGAGAAGAGAAAGAAGCCCGTTACGAGAAACTGGGTGATATTGCCTGGGGTAATCAGATTCGTTCTTACATCTTATTTCCTTACACGATGGTAAAAGACCACCGAACGAATTTGGAAGTCGGAGACGTAGAATCAGTAATGAATGGTGAAATTGACCCATTTATTGAGGCTTACCTATCTCAAAAGGAGGAGAACTAATTGAATAGGGGTTATGCAGTAATTGGCCTTTTTTGTGTATTTTTTCTTTTGGGCACAGTTTGCGCCAGGCCGTCCCTTGCAGCGAGTGAACCAAAGAAATTGTACAAACAGGCAGAAGATAAGTATGCCCGAGGAGAATTGGATGAAGCTATTTCTGATTTAGAGAAGGCCTTAGAAATAGATAGGAATTACAGTAAGGCGAACGAGCTTCTGCTCAAGATTCTAGTTGAAGTCTCTACTGAATATTACGCCGAGAGCGATTATGAGAGAGCTCTTCCGTATTTGACTAAGGCCTATAATCTTGCTCCTGAGAATGCAAAAATAGTGTATATGTACGAAGCGGTTTCAAAAGAATTAAAGGCAAGGGAAGCAAAAAGGCAACTTGCTGAATTGGAAGCGCAAAGGAAGGCGGAGGAGGAGCGCCGAAAAGTGGAACTTGAAGCTGAGAGAAAAGAAAAAGAGCTACTGGAGAGAAAAAGAGAAGAGGAGGAAAGAAAGCGAGCGGAACTTGAAGCTGAAAGAAGGAGGGAGGAAGAAAAGAAAAAGAGACTGGATTTTGAGACAAAAATGAAAGAAGAGAGTGAGAAAATGGAATCAGTTCTTCTGGCAAGGAAAGAGGAGATAGAAAAAGCCACAAATAGATACCAAGAAATCCGAAAAAGACTGAGGGAGAGTGTAGTCTTGGGAATTGGCGGTATTTCGCTATCTTTCCTTGTCGCGGTTTTTCTCATATTCATCATTTTTACGCATAGCGACAGAAGATTTGCAAGAAGATGGAGGGAGGAGCGTGGCAAAGAGGTTGAGTTTCGCCAACGAGTGGAAAAAATACTCTTAGTAAATCAAGAAAGGATCTTGGCCTTACTGGAAAAGCTCTCAGGTTCATTTGTGGGAGAAACGAAAAAAATTGTTGTGGAGACAGCAGGGGGAGGACGGCAAATTATCACAGACATAAACCCGCATGTCAGAGCAAGAGCCGATGGCGTGGAGTTAATTGAGGCCACGGTAGACGACCCTGAAGTTGGAGAGAGGCTACTCAAGCCATTCCTGGAGGATAAGGAGAGTCGAATAAGAGCAAATGCGGGTAAGGCTTTATATAAGTTCAATAAAGAGAAAGCTATGGTAATCCTTACAGATATGTGTAAAAGCCCTGACCAGTGGATGAGATTGAGCGGAGCCTGGGCGCTGGGTGAAATAGGTTCACCGACTGCAGCAGAAATTTTGCTTTCTCTACTGCAAGACCCTTGGGAGTTTGTCAGGGAGAGGGCGGTCAAATCTCTGGAGAAAATAGTCACTCAAAGGAAAGAAGAGATAGAACTGGGCCTGGTAGAAAGAATAGAGTCTATCCTCAAAGAGAAGAAGTCGGGAGATGTAAGAGGATAGAACAGGAATGGATTTCGGTTTGACAGAAGGGAAGGTTATGTAATATAATCCTTTTCAGATGGGAGAGAATAATATTATGGCCGAGATTGATAATTTAATTTCCCAGAGGAAGCAGAAATTAGAAGAGTTACGAAAGATGGGGATCGATCCCTATCCGCAGGGTTTTTCACCAAGCCATTCCATTGATAAGGTGAGGGAAAAATACGGGGCATTAAAAATGGAAAAGAAAACTGAAGAGACTATTTCTGTTGTGGGTAGAATTATGAGTCTGCGTCGGATGGGGAAAGCAAGTTTTGCGCACATAAAAGATGGAACAGGAAAGTTACAAATCTATATTAGAGAAGATGTTATGGGTGAGCGTAATTATCAACTATTCCGGAAGTTTGACATTGGAGATTTCGTCGGGGTTACGGGAAAGGTCTTTTTCACTAAAACCGGGGAGTTATCTATTCAAGTAGAAGACCTTACTCTTCTGGCCAAGTCACTGAGACCATTGCCTGAGAAATGGCATGGGCTTAAGGACATTGAAACTCGTTACCGGCAGAGATACTTAGATTTGGTGGTCAGTGAACAAGTGAAAGATGTTTTCCTTACACGGAGTCTAATCATAAAAGCGATTAGAAAATATCTGGACAACCTCGGATTTTTAGAAGTTGAGACGCCGATGATGCAATCAATTGTCGGTGGGGCAGCCGCCAGACCTTTCCTTACTTACCATCAGGCCCTGGATATGGAGCTCTATTTGCGAATTTCACCGGAACTTTTCTTGAAGCGGTTAGTCGTGGGAGGATTAGAAAAAGTTTATGAAGTAAATAGGAACTTCAGGAACGAAGGAATTTCGACCAGACATAATCCAGAATTCACCATGCTTGAAGTATATCAAGCCTATTCAGATTATAATGGAATGATGGATCTCTGTGAGAAAATGGTTCTGTTCATTGCCAGGGAAGTTCTGGGAAAGGAAGATTTCTTATATCAGAATAATGAAATTAGATTGGGAAGGGCACCCTGGCAAAGGTTTCCGCTGTATGGCTTATTAAAGAAACATACTGGGCTTGACTTTGCCAATATTCGTAGCTTGGATGAATTGAGGAAGACTGCGGACAGACTGAATGTAAAATATGAGAAGGACACTCCTAAACAGAAGATTCTCGACCATATTTTTGAAGATTATGTACAAAAGAAATTGATCCAACCAACTTTTGTGATTGATTATCCAACAGAGTTTTCACCCCTGGCTAAGGCGAAAAGGGAAAATTCCGAATTGGTGGAGCGGTTTGAGTTATTCATGGGAGGAGAAGAACTGGCGAATGCCTATTCTGAACTGAACGACCCTTTAGAACAACGGCGAAGGATGGAAGCACGAGCGAAGGAAAGGGACATTGGGCAGTTTGGAGATACTGTGGTTGATGACGACTATCTGCGTGCATTAGAATATGGCATGCCACCGTGTGGGGGTCTGGGTTTGGGAGTGGATCGCCTGGTTATGGTCTTTACCAATTCCAGTTCTATTCGGGATGTAATTCTTTTTCCTCAAATGAGAAAAGAAACAGAATAATACCCACAAGCATAAGAGTTGAAATTTCAAAGGTAGCCTATTATGGGGTATGAACTTTTTATTTGCTGGAGATATCTAAAGGCTAAGCGAAAGCAGATATTTATCTCAATTATCAGCCTGATTTCCATTGGCGGCGTGGCTCTGGGAGTGGCGGCACTGATTATTACTCTTTCGGTAATGAATGGATTCAGGAAGGATTTGCGAGAAAAAATCATAGGAATCAATTCTCACATTGTGGTCCTGGACCAGAGAAATACCGGATTGGAAGAAGTCAATACAGCCAAGGAGAAAATAGAGAGAATAGAATCGGTAGTAGCTGCTGCTCCCTTTGTTTATGGCCAGGCGATACTGAAGAGTGGCGATAGGACTTCTGGTGCCGTAATTAAAGGAATTTTTCCTGAACAGACAAAGAGGGTAGCCGGTCTCTTGAAAAATTTAACTGAGGGAAGTATCGATTATCTCCAGCCTCCTTTGAAGGGAAGAACTGTTGCTGGGAATGAGCATAGTCCTGGGAGCATTGGTAAGAACGAAAATGGTATCGTTCTGGGAGCGACACTGGCCAGGAATTTGAATCTCTCTTTAGGAATGAATCTACTTTTGATTTCTCCTATGGATATGGCAACGCAGCTGGGTATGATTCCGCGAATGGAAAAATTTCGGGTAGTAGGAATTTTTGACTCTGGAATGTACGAATATGACGCAGGCCTTGCTTATATTTTCTTACCAGTTGCCCAAAAGTTGTTTAACCTGGGAGAAAAAGTTACCGGCCTTGAAGTAAGCATTGGCAATATTTTTAAGGCAGATAATGCTGCATCCCTGATTCAAAAAGAGCTGGGCTATCCCTATTGGGCGAGAAGCTGGATGGTAACCCATAGGAACTTGTTTGCAGCGCTAAAACTGGAAAAAGTGACTATGTTCATCATTCTGGTTTTGATTGTTCTGGTAGCAGCTTTCAATATCATTTCCACTCTTACCATGATGACTATGGAAAAGACTAAGGATATTGGGATACTTAAAGCAATGGGTGCTTCGAGAAAAAGTGTTCTCAAAATCTTTCTTTTCGAAGGATTGACTATAGGAGTGGTTGGCACACTTACCGGTACGGTGATTGGCTACATTGGCTGCCGTCTCTTAGAAAGATACCAATTTGTAAAATTGCCTGAAGATGTCTATTACATAAGCACCCTACCAGTGCAAATGCAGGGAACCGATTTCTTGTATATAATTTTAGTAGTAATCTTTTTATCTTTGCTGGCAACGATTTACCCTGCCTTTAAGGCATCTCGCTTGGACCCCTGCGAAGCGATCAGGTATGAGTAAGAAGAGAGTCGTAGAATTAGAGAACGGAAACGATTTTGCCGGCCAAGCATCTAAATATTAGAGGCGGGGTAGAGGAATGCAGAAAATGATGGGTGAACGGACGGTGCTTTTAGAAGCGAGAAATGTACACAAAAGTTACTATCAGGATAGAGTTGAAGTTAGAGCACTCGTGGGAATCAATCTCTGCATAAGAGAGAGCGAAGTGGTAGCAATTTTCGGTCCCTCAGGAGCGGGAAAGAGCACTTTGCTCCATATTCTTGGCGCTCTGGACCGTCCCACTGCGGGAGAGGTAAATTTTCAAAATCGTGATATTACTACTTTATCGGATAATGAACTTGCTCGGTTCCGTAACAGAGAAATCGGTTTCATTTTTCAGTTTCACCACCTTCTGCCTGAGTTTACCGCACTGGAGAACGTGACGATGCCTCTACTGATAGCGGAGAGCTTTTCCGGCAGGCACGGAGAGAGGAATGCCTTTCACGGCAAGACGGGACAAATAAGAGAAGAAATCGAAGAGGAAGCTCTGAAAATCTTGACGGGAGTCGGTTTGAAAAGTAGAATAAATCATAGGCCGGCCGAATTATCAGCAGGAGAACAACAACGAGTTGCTGTGGCTCGAGCGTTGGTCAATAGCCCCAAAGCTGTTTTGGCCGACGAGCCAACGGGAAATCTGGATAGGACGACAGGGGGGTCGGTTTTAGAGCTTCTTTGGGAACTGAATCGAGAAAGGGGAAAGACTTTAGTAATTGTTACTCATAGTGAAGAGCTTGTGGAGAAGGTAGCGGGGCTGGATGGGGGAAAGGTTATCCATATACGCGATGGCAAACTTAAATAGGGACAGCGACCATTTATTAAGAAAGGGGACAGCCCCAGATAGTTTCCCCTATTGAGCACAGGTCCGGCAGGACTCCGAAACACGATGGAGGGATCGGACTCCTTCGGAGCTGATTCACACAAGGAGGTTTGATGGCACAAAAAATCTATCTGAACGGCCAACTGGTTCCTCGAGAAGAGGCAAGGATTTCTGTCTTTGACCACGGATTATTATACGGAGACGGAGTCTTTGAAGGAATTCGAGCGTACGACGGTCACGTATTCCGTCTATCTCAGCATTTGGACCGTCTTTATGAGTCAGCGCGAGCAATTGCTCTTAAGATTCCCCTGACCAAGGAGGAGATGGAGAAAGCCGTAATTAAGACCTTAAGAGCCAATGAGCTAAAGAGTGGATATGTGCGTCTGGTAGTGACGAGGGGTGAAGGTGACTTAGGTCTTGACCCACGCAATTGCGCAAAGCCAAACGTGTTCATTATCGCTGATAAAATAGAGCTCTATCCCGAAGAGTTGTACAGGAAGGGTTTGGAGTTGGTTACTGTGGCGACAAAAAGAAATATTCCCGAGGCAATAGACCCACGGATAAAATCTCTAAATTACCTGAATAACATTTTAGCCAAGATTGAAGCAGGTTTACAAAATATGCCTGAGGCGGTAATGCTTAATAAGGACGGATACGTTGCGGAATGCACCGGAGATAATATCTTTATTGTGAAAGATAGCGTGTTAATTACTCCTCCTTTTTACGTGGGCGTGCTTGCTGGCATAACGCGCCAGACTGTAATGGAACTAGCAAGAGAAAAGATCGGCCTGGTGGTGAAGGAAGAAGTGTTTACCAGATTCCACCTGTACAATGCGGACGAGTGCTTTTTAACTGGCACAGCTGCAGAAGTGATTCCTGTAGTTAAGATAGATGGTCGACAAATAGCTGATGGTAAACCGGGAAAGATTACCAATCAGTTGATGAAACAGTTTCGGGAGTTAACAAAAAATGAAGGTGTGGAGATAACCGGTCCATAATCAGTGGCCGAAAGCCATTGGTTAGGATAAGGTTAGCGGGGCCTGGACAGGCCAGGAGATAAGCTTATGGTTTGTGATGAGTGTAAGAAGAATGAGGCTACAATATATTTTACTCAAATTCTCCACAATAAAGTAACTAAGTTTCACCTCTGCCAGGAATGTGCTAGGGAGAAGGGGATTGTATTCCCTTCTCTGGATGAGACACTTTTCGAAGGTCCCCATTTGGCCCTGGCATCACTTCTGGCTGGGCTTAGCGATATTGGCGCCCCTTATATACTGGAGAAGCCAAAAGTGGCCAGAAGGTGTCCCACCTGTAAGGCAACTTTTGACGATTTCAGGGAATCGGGCCGGCTGGGGTGTGCTGATTGTTACCGAACTTTTAGGAATGAGCTCGTGCCCCTGTTGAGGAAGTTGCATGGTTCGGTCCAGCACACAGGTAAGGTCCCTGTGCAGAAAGTGGGAGCAGGTGAAAAAGTGAAAGAAATAATGGATTTGCGTAGAGAGTTGCAAAAGGCGATAGAAAAAGAAGAATATGAAAGAGCAGCAGTTATAAGAGATAAGATAAAGGAGCTAGAAAAGAAAAAATAATGCAGCTGGAAAATATGCTAAAACAGAAGATTGGATGGTTAGAGACGAAGGAAACTTCTCCGGACATTGCAATTTCTTCCCGAATAAGGGTAGCGCGAAATTTGAAAGGAGTTCCCTTTCCTCAGAAAGCTTCTAAGGAGGAGCAAAAAGAGTCCTTCGAAAAGGTCAAGGCCGCCTGTGAGGAGATAGCATACTTCAAGGGCTCTCCTATCCTCAATCTGCAGGACTTTGACAGAGTGGATAGGGAGTTTTTGTTGGAGAGGCACTTGATTAGTCATGAGCATTCTCGAGGAGATGGAGTCAGAGGCTTAGTTATCGGGGATAAAGAGCTTATTAGCTTAATGATAAATGAAGAGGATCATATACGACTACAAGGAATGCAGCCGGGGTTAGAGCTCCAGCAAGCATGGGATATTTTAGGACGAATTGATGAGGAAATGGATAAGAGGCTTGATTATGCCTTCTCTCCCGACATAGGCTATTTAACCGCTTGTCCCACAAACACCGGGACAGGGATGAGGGCTTCTGTTCTGATGCACTTGCCTGCCCTGGTGATGAGCGAAGAGATAAATAAAGTGTTGCAGGCCTTAAGTAAGATTGGAATGGTGGCCCGTGGGCTTTATGGTGAGGGAACCAAGGTGATGGGAGATTTGTTCCAGATTTCCAACCAGGTTACTTTAGGCCCTACTGAGGAAGGATTAATTGACAATTTAGAGAGAGTGGTGAAACAAGTGATTGATTACGAAATCAAGAGCAGGAACACAATGTTTAAAGAAAATAAAGCGAAGATAATGGATGTAATCTTTCGTGCCTATGGGCTATTGGTTAATGCCAGGCAGGTAAGTTTTGCTGAAACCATGGAGCTGTTATCAAAAGTGAGACTGGGCATATATTTTCACCTGGAATTAGACATCAAGTTGGAGACATTAAATGAACTGATGGTGCTAACTCAACCCGCCCATTTACAAGAGTCGGTGGGTAGGGAACTTGCACCAGCGCGGCGGGATTTCATCCGTGCGCAGATGATTAGAGAAAAATTGAAAAGGGAAAAATAATTCCCCTCACCTTAAACCCTATCCCCAGAGGGGAGAGGGGATAAGATCGGGGGCGATTCATATAAGGAGGTAAGCAAAATGTTAAATAGATTTACTCAAAGAGCGCAGAAGGCTATTCTCTTAGCTCAGCAAGAAGCTAAGAGACTGAATCACGATTATCTGGGCACCGAACATATCCTTTTGGGACTGGTGGCTCTGGGAGAGGGGGTTGCTGCCCAGGTATTGCAGGACCTGGGAATTGATCTGAAAAAGGTGCGGAGAGAGGTGGAGAAGATGGTGGGCACGGGAGACAATATTCTCCTTGTAGGAGAGGTGCCTTTTACCCCCCGGGCAAAGAAGGTTCTGGAATTGGCTGTTCAGGAAGCACAGGGTATGGGTCACAACTATGTGGGAACAGAACATCTACTTTTGGGGTTAATTCGCGAGGAAGAAGGAGTGGCAGCCAAGGTTCTGGAGGGTCTGGGAGCAAGCTTGGAATTGGTAAGAGGGCAAGTCATCAATCTCCTCGGCGAAACTGGCGTTGAGGGAGGCCCCAGCAAAGAGAAGCGCAGGACCAAGACTCCTACTCTGGATGCTTATGGCCGGGAGTTAACAAGATTGGCTAGCGAAGGTAAGCTCGACCCGGTAATCGGCAGAGAGAAAGAAATCCAGCGACTAATCCAGATACTCTGCAGACGTACGAAGAATAATCCGGTAATGATTGGCGACCCCGGTGTGGGCAAGACCGCTATAGTGGAAGGATTAGCACAGAAAATTTCTGACAAGAATGTACCGGAAATTCTATTGAATAAGAGGGTGTTAATTTTGGATTTGGCGGGAGTGGTGGCAGGCACTAAATATCGTGGCGAATTTGAGCAGAGGTTAAAGCAAATAATAGATGAAATTCGCCGGTCTGAAGGCAACGTGATTCTATTCATTGACGAACTGCATACGGTGGTTGGTGCTGGCGCTGCGGAAGGAGCGATAGACGCCTCCAACATGTTAAAACCAGCATTGGCCAGAGGAGAACTGCAGTGCATTGGTGCTACTACTATGGATGAGTATCGCAAGCATATTGAGCATGACGCTGCTCTGGCAAGACGTTTTCAACCCGTGACCATTGATCCTCCCACGGTGGAGGAGACCATTGAGATTTTGAAAGGGTTGAGGGATAGATATGAGGCGCACCACCGGGTTAAGTTTACTGACGAAGCCCTCCATGCAGCGGCTACATTGTCGCAGAGGTTCATTTCGAATCGCTTTTTGCCCGACAAGGCAATCGATTTAATTGATGAAGCTGGCTCACGGGCAAGGCTTCAGACTACTACGAAGCCGCCGGACTTGAAAGAAATAGAGAAAAGATTGGAGACTGTAACTAAAGAGAAAAAGGCGGCCATTGCCGCCCAGGAATTTGAGAAGGCAGCGAGATTGAGGGATGAGGAGAAAAAGATTGAACAGGAACTACAGCAGACTAAGAAATCCTGGGAGCAGACGAAAGATAAGGCTGAAGGAACTGTAACAGAAGAAGATATTGCCCATATTGTGTCTGAATGGACCGGGATTCCTGTGGTCAAGCTGACGGAAAAAGAGACCGAAAAACTCCTGCATATGGAAGAGGCTTTGCACAAAAGAGTTATTGCTCAGGATGAAGCAATAAAGGCTATTTCCCAGGCAGTGCGGCGTTCCCGCACAGGATTGAAAGATATTGGTCGCCCCATCGGTTCATTCATCTTCCTGGGGCCCACTGGGGTGGGGAAGACTGAATTAGCGAGGGCTTTAGCCGAGTTTATGTTTGGTGAGGAAGAATCGATGGTTAGGTTAGATATGTCCGAATATATGGAGAAGTTCAATGTTTCCAGACTCGTCGGCGCTCCTCCAGGCTATGTCGGTTATGAAGAAGGCGGCCAGTTAACCGAAGCAGTCCGCAGGAAGCCCTATTCGGTAGTACTTCTGGACGAGATTGAGAAAGCCCATCCGGATGTGTTTAACGTACTCTTGCAAATTTTCGATTCTGGGCTGTTAACGGATAGCCTGGGTCATAAGGTAGATTTCAAAAATACTATACTCATTATGACCTCAAATATCGGAGCGCGAGAGATAACCGGGGGGAAAACCATGGGATTTTTGACTACGCAAGAGGCGGAACAGAGTTACAAGGATATGAAAAAGAAGGTTCTGGATGAGATGAAGAAGGTTTTTCGCCCGGAATTTCTGAATCGGATCGATGAAGTTATGGTTTTTCACCCGCTCAGCAGAGAAGATGTAAGGAAAATCGTCGATCTAATGCTGCAAAAAGTGGCTCAGAGATTATCGGAGCAAGGAATCACTATTGAGGTTACTGAGGGAGCTAAAGACTTTCTCGTAGAAAAGGGCTTTGACCCCCAGTTTGGTGCTCGGCCTTTGAGGAGAGCTATTCAGAAAAACCTGGAAGACCCTCTGGCTCAAGAAATCTTATCTAAGAAGGTAAAGCCTGAGACAAAAATCACTGCCGATGTTCAAGAAGGAAAGATAATATTTAAGTTACCGGGCTCATAGCGAATACTCAACTTGTTGCTCTTATATTCCTTGGTGCAGACTTTATCTCTAATCTTTTTTCCTGAAGCTCGCTGGTTTTCTGATTTCGGTCTATAAAGCCCACCATGGTTGCCTGCCTTGCGAAAGATTTTAACTTGGCTCTTTCGACGACATTCCTTTTTTCCCTTGCAATTTAGAACTGAAAGGTATATAATTATTTTTTGCTGGGAGGCAAGATGAAGAGGCCATTTTTGCGCCGAACTATTATTTTTACTATTTTTCTGATTGCAATATTTGGATTCCTATATTTAGCCAGGACTACAAGAAGCTTATCCAAAATGGTAAGAGATTACGTTGAAGTAAAACTTAGTGAGGCTTTTGACCGAGAAGTTAATATTGGTAAAGTTAGCACAAATATTGTTAATCGAATTACTTTACAGAATGTTGCCGTCGCCAGCGGGAGGAAACTCTCGGAAGGGACGGTTTTGCTCTTGGAAAAAGTTACGATTAAGTATAATCCACTACTTATTCTGCTGGCTAAGCGAGACCCGGGAGGAAGTGTAGTAAAGGTGATTCTCAAGTCTCCCCATCTTTTTTTGACTAATCGTAGAGGGAAATGGGACTTTCCGCTACCAGTAGCCTTCCGGGGAAAAGCGATTTTTCCTACCTTCCCCGATATCGCAATTCTAAATGGAAAGGTCACAGTTGAGGATGTTTCGGGAAAACTGAGGAGCATTGAAATAAGAGAAGTTTCTGGTTTTCTCAGCCTGAGAGGTGGGGTCCCGCGGTCCCTGTGGCGAGAAAAGAGAGGGCGTGAAGAAAGATTGTCTCCAGAATTCTATTTCAGTTTTTCTGGCAAGAGCAACCAGAGCACGGATGATAGAATAAGACTGAAAGGAACTTATTTGAAGGAGAAAAGGTCTTTACGCCTTAGTCTGAATATTTTGGATTTAGACCTGCCAAGTTATAGCAGGATATTTCTGCCAAACACGAAATTCAAAGTGTTAAAAGGTGAAGCCGATTTAGATTTGAATTTGAATACCATCCTTAACGAGGAAAATTATGAGAAGATTGTTACCTTGGCCACAGCGATAGTTGAAGACAAAAAAAGGTATGGCGATTTTGCCCAAATTCTCTCATTCTCTGGCGAGTTGGCCTTTGGTAAATTATTCTGTCAGTGGTCATCTCATTCACTGAATGGGGTGAAAGGCAAGATTGTCTTTGATAATCACAGAATTGGTACCCCAGGAATATTTTTGCAGTATAGAGGGGTAGAAATCAAAGTTTCTGGCGGCGTGGAACAGTATCTTTCTCAGCCCGTCTTGGGGCTCACTCTCTCAGCAAATCTTGGACTCTCCAGGCTACCAGAAATTGTTAGGGTTGATGCTTGGAACAGAATCCTTCCTTTAGATGGTTCAGCGAAGCTATCAGCGGATATTTCCGGAACGTTATCAAATCCCAAATGTAAGGGCTGGTTGCTTATACCAGAAGGTAAAGTTTCTGGCCGACCTTTTGAGGAATTCCAGGGTCAATTCGTCTATGAGGATAGGGTCTTGAGAATAATAAATCTGCAGGGAAAGGTCTATGAAGGAACCCTGGTCTTTTCCGGCGAGGTGGATATTTCTCGGCCTTATGTAAATTTAGATTTTGTGTTAAGGAGTATTGATCTGGCGAAATTGACTCCAAGAGAGTGGATAGACAGGGTGGGAGGGAAGGGTTCATTATCTGGTAATATTTTTGGTCAACCCTCGGATTTGGAGGCTAAGGGAGAAATAGGATTAAGAGAATTTAGACTCTGGGGCAGACATTTCGGCTCTGTTTCTGGATTTTTCCATTATGCTAAGAGAGGACTGGAAATAGAAGCGAATAGTGACGTAGATGGATACAAGTTAAGTACTGGTCTATTATTCGAGGGGGATGGGATGAGGGTTTCCCGGTTAGAGATTTTACTTCCCGAACGTGCTCGGATAGCTCTATTTGGCCGGGTTGGGTTTTCCACTGGAGGGAAGTTGGAGTTGTCAATTTCAAATTCTTATATCCACACTGCGAAGCTACCCTGGATTGGTCAACGCACCGATATATTCTCTGGCAGAGTCGATTTCCTCGGTGAAATCAGAGGCACCATTAGGTCGCCTGACGTTTCCGGTAAGGCGTGGAGCAGTGGTCTAAGAGTAATGGATGAGGAGGTAGAATTCAATTGTGGGTTCCATTACCGGGACAGGATTCTCAGAGTTACGCCATTTGAACTTAACCGCGCTTATTATGCAGATTTGACATTTAACTTAGAACGAAAAAAGCCGGCAGTAACAGGTTTCGTAGAAACAACGGAAGGAGACTTGAAATTTATCTCCAGCCTATTTTCTGGCAATAGGGCTAAGTCAAAAGAAATGGCCGGCACGGTTCGGGGGAGGGTTGATTTTTCCAACTTCTCCCTCGGTGCGTCTTGGTGCGAGGAGCTTAAGGCGAAAGGAGCATTCTCCATCTTCCAACCCAGGCTGGGCTGGGTCTTTTTTGATGAATTAGTCTTGGAGTTCAATATGGCCCAACAGGAACTAAACTTGAACAGGTTTGGCTTTTCTGTAGGATTTGGGGAGATAACAGGTTCTGCCAAAATAGGAATGGAGAAAGATAGCGAGAACATAATTGATATTAGTACCAGATTTCAGAATTATCCCATAATTTCTTCTTTTCGGAAACAACCTGATGAAGGTGGAGATCTTAAACAGATCAGACCTGCAGTAGCAGAAGGAACTGGACGGAATAGCGTTGATGGTAGGCTAAATTTTCATGGGAAGTTGGTCTGGAAAAAGGACTGGAAAATTGCAGGTTCATTTTTGGGCGAGGAGTTAAAATACAATGGAGAAAAATTGGGAGCAGTCGGTGCTAAATTAGCCCTGAATAGAAAACTCGCTTATCTTTCTTCTCTATACTGCGGAAATGATTTGAAAGGAGACATCACGATTGATTTGGCTAAAGGAAAGACGATAAGTGGCAGTATAGAAGTGAATAAGTCGCCAGTCCCACATTTTCTCCGTTTAGTTATCGGGAGAGGAGCGGATAGACTTGCGGTCAACCAAATAAAAGGTAATCTAAATGGTAAACTTCTCTTCAGCGGCCTTTTGGAGAACCCCCGGGTCACTGGCTACCTGGATATTGAACGGGGGACTTTTTCCGGTACCGATTTTATGTTTAAGTCCACGTTCAATTACGAGAGAACAGGAATGAATTTGGAATCGGCGGAGTTGAAATTTGTCTCCGGGGGTAGAATCATAGCTAAGGGCGGGATAGACCCCAATAAACCTGAGCCTGTGGAGGGCATCCTGACGGTAGAGGAACTCGAGTTGAGTGAATTGACAAGTCTATTCCAGCAGAAAAAATCGGAAATATTGGGAAAGGTTAACGGAAATATTCAGGTTCGTGGCGCCTTCAATCATCCGCGGTTGAAAGCCGCCTTACAGTTGAAGGATATAAGAATTAGTAGTTTTCAGGCAGATAAGATTGAAACTGCCTTCAGGGCGGAGAGGGTTATTGGGGAGGAAAATGCGAGTGCAGAATTAGTCTTCGATTCTTTTTCTGCAGGTTTTGGCGAGGGGCTCGTGCGGCTGGTCCCAGAAGGCAGAATTGGACTTTCCCTTTCCCGTAAGCTAATCGACTTTTCCCTCTTTGGCGAGTTTCGCAACATAAATTTGGCGAAATTGTCTATTTTTGGTGGTGCAGAATTGGACGGGACTGTTGATTTCTCTGGAAATTCTCCTGTCCTGGAGACCAGACTTACCACGAGAGACCTGTGGGTGAACCAGCACAATTTTGAAGCGGTAAGTTTGAGACTTTCCTATGCAGATAGTAAGTTATTTTTTTTACCGGTTGCTAAGGAATCCTTTCAACTTTTGGGAGAAATTGATTTCGAAAGTCCGGATAGGTTTAAGGTGAAGTTAATTGAATTTTTCCGGGGTAAGGATAGACTCATAACAGCCAGCGGGAATGTCAATCTTTCCGGACCTATCAGTGTGACTGTCGAGGGAAGAAAGAGTAAGATTCCTGCCAGCGTTTTGGCCGAGCTTCTGAACCTGACAATTCCCGTCAAAGGAGATAGCGGATTTGTCCTCAAGCTCAGTCGGACCATGGCAGGGCAAGAAAAGGAAAGACTACTTGAATCCTTACGAATTGAGGGGAAAATAGAAGTCGCTAATGGTTCAATAGGAAATCTTCCATTTAGTGACTTCCACGCCCTTTTCCAGGCGGATGGTTCAACTATTAACGTAGAAGAATTGATACTGGCTAAGAAAGGAGAATATGATGTTAAATGCTGGGGGAGAATTCCCTATCCGAAAGATAGCAGAGAAATAGACTTTTCTTTGCAAATGTCCGATAGTAAAGGGAGTGTCTTGTGCCTTTTAACCAGAGGAATAAGTGATGCCAGAGGTGAACTTGAAAGTTCGCTTCGCATTACCGGGAGGCGGGAGGAGCCTGTTATTAATGGATATTTCCGGGTCAGGAAGGCTACCCTCTACTTTCGGGAAGTCCTTAAGAGAATAGATGACCTCACCTGTGACATCTCCGTGAAGGATAGTAATATAGTTATAAATTGGATTAAGGGAAAAATAGAAAGAGGAGAAATGGATTTCAAGGGAGTGATAACTCTGGCTGGCTGGATACCAGATAAATTCGATGTTACATTTGAGAATGCTGGGTATTATGGGATTCCCCTTAGAATACCTTTTCTCAAGATACCGCAGAGTTCATTTTTTGGTCGTCTCCTGTCCGAAGTTCCCTGTTCGCTCGAGTTGAAAGGCAGAATCCATGCATATGGAAGCCCCCGATCATATTTTTTAGAAGGAGTAATTGAGCTGGAGAATACCCATTTTACTTATCCACCAAGACCTCAGGATACAAAGGACCTAAATTTAGATTTTTTGAAGCCCGCGGTTTGGAATTTGGAGGTCAGGGCTGGGAAAAATACCTGGTACGAAAATAGGTTTGCCGAAGTACAGGTTGAAGGATATATGAGGCTCACCCGGCCAACTAACGATTTAACGGTTAATGGAGCTCTTTCGGCTGTTAAAGGGGAGATAAGTTACCTCGGAGCCACCTTTAGTGTGAAAGAGGCCAATGTGGAATGTATAAACGATGAGCTCTTCCTGGAGGTGAGGGCCGAGTGTCCTGTGGAAGACGACACGATTGTTTTGGTGGTAGAGAGGGGGAAATGGGGAAAAGTCAAGCCACAATTCGTTTCCCGAAACGACCCTCAAATGAGCCAGCAGGAAGCACTGGTCAAGGCGACTGGCTTAGATTCTCTGAAGCTTTCTTCACAGGAGGGGGATGTCTTGCTTAGGAAGGAGCTACTGAAACTAATTGATAGCAGCTTGGCCAGCCCTTTAATAAAGTCGATTCTCAGATCAACGGGGATCGTAGATGTGGTTAAGATTGATACTGCTATAGCTCAGAAGACGGGAGAGAGATTAAGTTCCGTAAAGCCGGCCGAGCAAGGAGAAAGAAGTAGCCTACTTGAGGGTACGAAAATTACTTTGGGTAAATACCTAAGCAACAGTCTGTATTTAGGTTATAAATTGCAATTCGAAGAAGGATACCTAAACAGGCTGGAATTACGGCATGAAGTTGAACTCTTATATAGAATCAAAAGAGGAATCTCCTTAAGAGGTAAACTGGGAGAAGAAGAGAGATATTTTGGAGTAGAAAGGCAAATAAGGTTTTAGTTATTTACATTTACGGAAAAATTTGATATCATAATTTAACAATCCTGGGGAGTTGACAACTTGAACTGGACATACAGCAGATTCAGAATCCTATTTTTCTCTCTTATATTACTTCTTCCTACCTGTCTCTTTTCCCGACCAGTAGAGATAAAAGAAATCGAAATAATCGGAAATAGGAGTGTAGAGACCAAGAAGATATTGAAGGCTCTGCCAATAAGAAAGGGTGACGAATATTCAGAAGAAGCGGTGAGCAATGGTTTGCAAAAAATATACGAACTCGGTTTTTTTGAGGATATTACAATTGAAGTCCACGAAGTTGAGGGAGGAATAAAAGTTACCTATAATGTTATTGAGAAGACTTTGATTAAACGGATAGAATTCAAAGGGAATAAAGAGTTTTCCAAGAGCAAACTGAAGAAGGAGATAGAATCAAAAGAAAAGGGACCTTTTAATAATCGGAAAATGCAAGAGGATGCGGAAAAGATTGCCGCCCTCTATAGAGAGAAAGGTTATGCAGATGTAAGAGTGGAATCCTATACAACGGAAGATGAGAAGACCGGAATGCTGATAATGACTTTCTTTATTACCGAGGGCACGCAAATCAGGATTGGTAAGGTCAATTTAGTAGGCGTTCAGGCATTGGATATAAAGAAGATTAAGAAAAAAATGAAAACTAAAGTAAAAAAATTTCTTAAGGAAGAAACCTTAAATGAGGACTTGAAAATGGTAGAAGCTTATTACAAGGAAAGAGGATTTCTAAAAGTCCAGCTCGGAACGCCTATAGTAGTTTATAATGAAGAGAGAAGCAAAATCCTTGTCACCCTATTTGTTTACGAAGGACTCAAGTACACATTTGGCGGTATAGAATTTCAAGGTAATTATGCATTTACCAAGGAAGAGTTAGGAAGAGGTCTGGAATTGAAATCGGGGAAGATTTTCAATCAGGCCGAGTTCGACAGGAGTCTGTCTAATATTCAAGAACAGTATGCTGAAAAAGGCTATATCTTGATGCGTCTCAATCCGGAATATATTACTGATGACCAGGAGAAGGTCGTAAATATATTAATCTCCATTGATGAAGACGGAATAGTCTATATTGACCACATTTATTTAGAAGGGAATGTGGTTACCAAGGATTTTGTCATCAGAAGAGAATTCCTGGTAAAGGAAGGGAACCCGTTCAATGTTAAGAAAATCAGGCGAACACAGGAAAAGCTATATAATCTTGGGTTTTTTTCCGATGTCGTAATTGAGATAGGTGAAACGGATGATCCGTATAGGGCAGACCTAGTCTGTCAGGTGACTGAGCAAAGGACAGGACTACTCAGTTTGGGCGCAGGGTATAGCTCGCAGGACGGTCTTGTCGGCACTTTTCAAATTACCCAGAGCAACTTTCTGGGAAGAGGGCAGAGTTTGAGCCTGATGCTGGAATTTGGCAAGAAAAAGACCAATTATCAATTCGGTTTCACTGAGCCATGGCTTTTGGGGAAGCATGTCTCTTTTGGGATTGATGTGTATGATACGGACAGAGACAGAGACTATTATGAAGAGAGTAGAACTGGTGGAGATATAAGAGTAGGTCCCCATCTGACAGACATTCTCAGCCTCCACTTCACTTACGACTACGAAAGGATAAGAGTATATAATCCAATTCCGGAATTTGAAGAAGAGGTAGAGGAACTAGGGACACGGAATAGTAGCAGCTTTACTACGTATCTGGTGCGGGATAGTCGGGATAATATATTCGATGCTTCCCGAGGTTCCCGGAGTTCTATATCCTTTCAGGTATCTGGAGGTATTCTGGGAGGAGATAATGATTTTGTCAAAACTTTTGTCTCCTCAAGCTGGTTCTTCCCTACATTCTGGCGTTTCGTCCTAGCAGCTCAGCTGAGGTATGGTATTGTCAGCAGTTTTCCTCCCTCTACAGGAGTGCCAATTTATGAACGGTTCTATGTGGGCGGAGCTGACACCGTGAGGGGCTATGACTACCGGGGCGAGATTGGGCCGCGCGAGGGCGGAGTGACAATGTTTGTAGGTAATATTGAATATAAGTTCCCTATTGTTATGGAGAAAGGCCGGACAGTCTTACAGGGCGCAGTTTTCCTTGATATCGGTGGAACGTGGAGGAAGGGGGATGTGAACTTTACCATAGGCTCAAGAGATGATCAGCTAAAAGTTGGCATAGGAGCAGGTATCCGGTTTAAGACCCCAATTTTCCCTGTCCGGCTCGACTGGGGATATGGCTTGAATCATAGACCGGGAGAAGACAAATCTCAATGGTATTTCACTATCGGTCAGCCTTTTTAATGGTGGAGAGGGTAAAGGTCGGTAAAGCCAATGGGAGCAGTTATTCTTTACCGGATGGTTTTTTCGCGTTGACGGAAGAAATGGAGAGTCCCTAATGAAAAAAATACTGCTTTTCTTTTTACTCTTTTCTATTTTCTCTCTTTTTTCTTTTGCTTCTGGTGCCCGTGCAGTAATGCTCTCTTCGGAAAGAATCGCCTATGTGGACATAGATAGAGTCTTCGCCGAATATAAAGGGACCAAACAGGCGAAGATGAAAATGGAAAAGGAGATTGGAACCAGGAGAAGCGAAATAGCCAAACTGGAAAAAGAGATAAGAGATTTGGAGACTGGTAGCAAGAAGACGGAGAGAGTAGAGCCGGTGACGAGTACGGGATTAATAGGAGAACAAGGGGTGGCAATTTCCACTGTTCCAGCTATAACTGGGCCATCTCCGGAAGAGGTAATTAGACTGAAAAAGGAAAAATTTAATCAAACTAAAGAGGAGCTACAAAAAGAGTTAACTAAGTTGGAGAAAGAGATGACGCATCAAATCCTGGGGAAAATTTATGACATTATCAAGGAAATCGCCCGGGCTGACGGATATGCCATCGTTCTGGATAAGAAGAATATTTTATATAGTGAAATAGAAAACGACCTTACGGAGAAGGTCTTAAAGAGACTGAATTTAGAAGAGTAACGGGAATTAGCTCTATGAGTATGACTTTGAGAGAAATTGCCGAGCTCGTCGGCGGTGAACTTTTCGGGGATGGGAACATAATAATCAAAGGAGTGGGGAGTCTCAGCGAAGCAGAGAAGGGTCAGATTACGTTTCTGGCCAGTGCCAGATACAGGAATCTGGTATCAGAGACTAATGCTTCCGCTATCATTATTGGCCAGGAAGTTGAGCTGCCTGAGATTCCTTCCGTACGGACGAAGAATCCCTATTTGGCTTTTGCTCAGGTAATGAGAGTGCTGCTTCCTCCCAAAGGACTGCCCAGGGAAATACACAAGACCTGTATCCTGGGCAAGGCCGTAAAATTGGGCAAGGATGTCGGAATCGGGGCTTACGTAGTTATTGGAGATGGCGTGACTATTGGAGATAGGACCGTAATCCTTCCCGCCAGTTACATAGGAGATAAGGCTGTGATTGGGAGGGACGTGCTAATCTATTCGAATGTTACAGTTAGAGAGGAGGTTATTATAGGCGATAATGTAATTATTCATCCAGGCGCAGTGATTGGTTCAGACGGATTTGGCTATGTTACGGAAAAAGGAAAGCACCACAAGATTCCTCAGGCAGGAACCGTGGAAATTGAAAATGGCGTGGAGATTGGAGCGAACGTAACTATCGACCGAGCAACCTTGGGTAAGACCTTGATTGGTGAAGGAACTAAGATTGATAATCTTGTGCAGATTGGGCATAATGTCAAAATAGGTAAAAACTGTCTTATAGTTTCCCAGGTGGGTATCTCGGGAAGTAGCGTCATAGGTAACAATGTTATTTTGGCTGGGCAGGCAGGCCTTGTTGGCCACATCACCATTGGCGATAATGCTATTGTTGGTGCGCAGGCAGGAGTAACTAAGAGCGTATCAGCTAATACTACTGTTTCTGGCTACCCTGCCCGGGAACACAGGATAGCGCAAAAGATGCAGGCACAGCTGCTTGGATTGCCAAAATTATACAAACAATTAAAGGAATTAATCAAAGAAATAAAAGAAATAAGAGAAAAACTAAAGTGAGTTAGACTTGCTCCGTCAGCCTTTAAGTTTTGCACAGATTGAATCTGTGCCTACAAGGTGAGGGAAATTTGTAGGCACGGTTTTAACCGTGCAAAAATGGAGGTGATTATGGAGTTACAGAGGACGATAAAGAAAGAGGGCACCTATTCAGGAATAGGTTTGCACACCGGGAACATAACATCAGTGACTTTCAAGCCAGCTCCACCCAATTCTGGCATAAGATTTGTTAGGTCAGATTTGCCCGGTAAACCAGGAGTTGAAGCCAATATAAAGAACGTCATAAGTGTAGCGCGGGGAACGACTCTGGGCAATGGCAATTTTCAAATCCAGACTGTTGAGCACATTATGGCTACTCTATGTGGTCTGGGCATAGACAATTTAATCGTTGAAGTGAATGCTGATGAACCACCTGTAGCTGATGGCAGCGGGCTGGCTTTTGTGGAGACCCTGGAGAAGACTGGTTTCCAGGAACAGAATATACAAAAGGACTACTTTGTGGTAACTGAGCCTATCCGGTTTTCTGACGAAGATGTCCATCTGGTTGTCTTGCCCTCCGATGAATTTAAGGTATCTGCTACTATTGATTACAAGCATCCAGTTTTAAAGAGCCAATATGGCTCATTTACCATAACCAAAGAGGTTTTCGAAAAGGAGATTGCTCCGGCCAGGACATACTGTTTTGAGCATGAAATTGAGTCACTGAAACGCCGCGGGTTAGCTCGAGGAGGAAGTCTGGACAATGCAGTAGTAATTGGTCAGAATGGAATTCATAATAAGGATCTGAGATTTTCCGATGAATTTGTCCGACACAAGGTACTCGATTTAATAGGAGACCTGTATTTGATAGGAAAGCCTTTAAAGGTACATGTTATTGCTATTCGTTGTGGACATGCTGCTAACATTGCCTTGACCAGGAGGTTAGGCAAACTTCTGGAGCCCTCTCCTGGCCGGCGAACGGCCAGGATTATCAGCCAGGAAGATTTTAAAGGGAAAGTCCTGGGTTTGGAGGAGATTCAAAGCATTATTCCCCATCGTCCACCCTTCCTATTTGTAGATAAAATAGTTATGTCCGAGAATATGACCAGGGCCGTGGGATACAAGAATTTGACTATTAATGAAGAGTATTTCAAGGGCCATTTTCCTAACTATCCCATTATGCCCGGGGTCCTAATTGTAGAATCTATGGCACAGACTTCCTGTGTGCTCTTCCTAGCACGCTCAGAACTTAGAAAGAAACTACCCTATTTTATGGCGATCAGGGAGGTTAAATTTCGTAAGCCTGTATTTCCTGGAGATCAGCTGGAGCTCGAAGTAGAGGTTACTCGTGCCCGGGTAAGAGGAGGAAAAATTGAAGGCAGGGCATACGTGGGAAATGAATTAGTAGCTGAGGCAGAATTTATGTTCTCGCTGGTAGACCGGTAAATAGATCAATTCACTCTGGCTCTTGGGGAGAAAAAAATGAACATTCACAAAACAGCTTTAGTTCATCCAGATGCAGTAATTGGAGAAGATGTAGAGATTGGTCCTTATGCAATTATTGGACCAGATGTAAAGATTGGAAAAGGGACAAAAATTGGAGCTCGTGTAGTAATTGAAGGGACTACTCAAATTGGCGAAAATTGTCAGATATATACCGGGGCCGTTATCGGGAATATGCCACAGGACTTAAAGTTTAAAGGTGAAAACACAAGAGTCATAATTGGTGACAACAATATCATCCGGGAGTACGTAACCATCAACCGCGGAACGGTTTCCACCGGCGAGACAACTATTGGAGATAACAATCTCATAATGGCATATGCTCATATTGCGCATGATTGTGTGATTGGCTCTAATACAATTTTGGCTAATGTAGCTACTTTAGCGGGTCACGTAGTGATTGAGGATAAGGCCATTGTGGGAGGGCTGACTCCGGTCCATCAGTTTGTTCGCATCGGCACACTGGCTATTGTGGGTGGAGGCTCTCGGGCAGCAAAAGATGTGCCCCCTTACTGTATGGCAGCAGGAACGCCCATTAGAATCTTTGGACTAAATACAGTAGGCCTGCAAAGGAATAACTTCCCCAAGCAGGTGAAAGCTCAACTGAAGAGAGCTTACAAGATTCTCTTCCGCTCAAAATTAAACACGACCCAGGCTCTGAATGTTCTGGAGAAAGAACCGAATATCTCGGACGAATTGCTCCATCTGATTTCCTTCATCAAAGAATCTGAAAGGGGAATTTGCAAGGAATGAAGATAGCGAATAGAAAAATTGGTCTGATTGCCGGCAACGGAAGGTTTCCTCTGATTTTTGCACAAGAAGCCAAGAAAGCGGGATTGGAAGTGGTGGCTGTGGCAATAAAGAAGGAGACAGACCCCGGCCTGGAAAAATTGGTAGATAGGATTCACTGGGTCAACGTAGGACAGTTGGGTGACCTGATTGAAATCTGTAAGAAGGAAGGAATAAGTAAGGCAGTAATGGCCGGCCAGGTTAGACATACGCGCCTATTCAGCGAGGTGAGGCTGGATGCGAGGGCCATGGCCCTTTTGGCTGGAGTTAAGGATAAGAAGGCTAACTCTCTACTGGGAGCGGTGGCCGATGAGCTATCCAGGGAAGGAATAGAACTGATAGATTCAGCTACTTTTCTTTCTCACCTTTTACCCTCTCCTGGTATTTTGACTCGTCGGAAGCCTACTCAAAAGGAATGGAGCGATATAGAATTTGGCCATAAGATGGCCAAAGAGATTGCTGGCCTTGACATTGGCCAGACAGTTGTGGTCAAAGACCAGGCCGTTTTAGCGGTAGAAGGAATGGAGGGGACAGACCTCGCTATAAAGAGGGGAGGAAAATTGGGGAGAGGTGATGCTGTTGTAGTGAAAGTGAGCAAGCCGCAGCAGGATAGGAGATTCGACCTTCCCATTGTTGGTGAAAGGACAATAGAAGTTCTAAAAGAGACTAAAGCAAAGGTACTTGCTTTTAGTGCCCGTAGTACAATATTACTGGACAGAGAAAAAGTAGTAAAGAAAGCCAATGAAAGCGGCATTTCATTGGTGGCAATAAAAGAGTAGCGGGGCTTTATGCCATAATTTGCAATCTGTAATTTGAAATTTGCAATTTGTAATTTGTATTAAAATGGTCGCTGTCCCTATTTAGGAGAGGAAAATGGTTAGAGTGGGTGTGGTTGGAGTTGGCCATATAGGTGCGCATCATGCCCGGGTCTATTCGCAAAAAATCCCAGAGGCTGAGCTGGCAGCAGTCGTGGATATTGACCAGAAGAGAAGAGAGAGGGTTGCCCGGGAATATAATGCAACCCCTTATGCGAATTACCAGGAAATTTTTGACAAGGTTGATGCTGTGAGTGTGGTTGTGCCCACCGAACTGCACTATCCTGTGGCAAAAGATTTTCTGGAAAGAGGCGTTCACTGCTTGATTGAAAAACCGATTACTCCCACCTTGACAGAAGCTGAAGACCTTTTGAGCATAGCGCGCAACAAGAATCTGATTCTACAGATAGGCCACATTGAGCGGTTCAATAGTGCGATATTGGAAGCACAAAAATACATCAAGGAGCCGAAATTTATTGAGGCCTACAGGCTTGGCCCCTACGACCCGCGCACTTCAAATATCGGGGTAGTGCTTGATCTAATGATTCATGATATTGACATCATTCTCTATCTGGTGAGGTCACCGGTAAAAAGTATCGATGCTATTGGCGGGAGTGTCCTTTCCCGGAATGAAGACATTGCCAATGCGAGAATTAATTTTCAGAATGGCTGTAGTGCCAACATATCAGCCAGCAGGGTCTCTTTGGAGAAGTTTCGCAAGATCAGAATATTTCAAAAGGATGTTTATATTTCTATAGATTATGTTAATCAGAGCTTAAAAATTTATCAAAGAAAAGGAAAAGAAGTTAAGTCAATGAAGGATATGAAGATTTTGAGACCACGGTTGAAAAAGACAGACCCATTGCGAGAGGAGTTGATACATTTTGTAGAATGCGTAAAAGGAAACAGGAAGCCTTTAGTTTCTGGTAAACATGGCCGAGATGCTCTCGAGATTGCTTTAGAAATTCTTAAGAAAATTGAGGAAAGTTCAGGCTAAAAGATGGTTAAGAAATTGTTCATTGTAGCTGGTGACCCATCAGGAGATTTGCATGGCGCAAATTTGGTGAATGCCCTGAAGGAACAATCTTCTCAGATAGAAATATGTGGACTGGGTGGCGAAAGGATGGAGAAGGCCGGAGTAAAGCTTCTGGATAACCTTACTGAACTGGCAATAGTTGGGTTTAGTGAAGCGATCAACAATATACGTGCAATTCGCCAAATTTATAAAAGGACGGCAGATTTCTTGAGGAAAGAAAAGCCAGATAAGATTGTGTTGATTGATTATCCAGGGTTCAACCTGAGAGTTGCCGGCCTGGCCAAGAAACTGAAAATCCCTTTGATTTACTATATCGGTCCCCAAATCTGGGCCTGGAGACGGGGAAGAATCAAAGATATAGCGGAACTGGTCAATAAGATGCTTGTCATATTTCCCTTCGAAGAAGAGACCTACAGGAAGGCTGGGGTAGATGTTTCTTTTGTGGGACATCCCCTCTTAGATACTATCCAGCCCACTAAGAGCAAGGAAGAAGTGTGTCAAAAGTACGGGCTGGATCCTAATTTTCCCATTATTGGGCTTATGCCTGGAAGCAGAAAACAGGAAATAGAACGACTGCTCCCAGTTATGTTAGAGGCTTCCAGAATAATAGCTGAAGATAGGAAAGTTCAATTCGTTTTGCCCCTGGCGGCAAATATTCCTATGAGCTATATAAAAGAGCGCATAACAGAATTTGAAATGGCTAGAATCAGCCAGTTGAAATCTTCCCGGCGTCGTAAAGAAAAGATCCCTCTTCTTCCTCTACTGGTAGTGCGTGACGAAGATTATAGCATAAGGAAAATATTGACCTTGGCTCTCGTGTCTTCCGGAACGGCCACTCTGGAAAACGCCTATTTCGGTATTCCGATGATAATAATCTACAAAGTATCCCTTTTGAGTTATCTTCTGGCGAGACTTCTTATAAAAATTCCGATAATTGGTTTGGCTAATATTGTGGCGGGTAAGAAAGTCGTTCCAGAATTTATTCAGGGGAAGGCTCGGGCAAAAGAAATCGCTAAAGTGGCCTGCCATTGGTTAGGTAATCCGAATCTGATGAGCGAGATTAGAAAAGAGCTGGAGCGGGTTAAGGAGAAACTGGGAACTCGAGGCGCATCTATGAGAGCAGCTAAAATTATTCTTGAGGAGGCAATAGCAGGTAACTGATGAAGCTTCTGAAGAGACTATTTGCTTATGTTAGACCATACAGGATACGTTTCCTCGAGGCTATGATTTGTATGGCCTTAGTTGCGGGGTTAACTTCACTTCTGATGTACTTAATAAAGCCGACATTTGATAAGATATTTGCGCAAAGAAATGCAGAGGTTATCCCTTATATTATTTTGATTATCGTTGGCTGTGCCCTGGCCAAAGGGCTGTTTGGATATTATCAGTCCTATCTGATGTCCTATATTGGCCAAAAGACAATAGTGGATGTAAGGAACGAACTTTATAACCACCTGCAAAGCCTGTCTTTAGATTATTTCATTCGCCAGAGGACGGGACAGATTATTTCCAGGCTGACCAATGATGTGATGTTATTACAGAGAGCAATTGTTAATGTTCCGGCAAATTTAATTCGCGGAGGCTTAACCGTAATAGGCTTGACCATACTTCTTTTCTATTTGCATTGGCGCTGGGCACTAGTAATTATGATCGTCTTTCCTCTGGTTATCTTACCCCTGAGGAAATTTGGTAAGAGATTAAGGAAGATAAGCAGAAAGAGCCAGGAGAAGATGGCTGATATCTATTCTTTGCTGCAAGAAAAGATTGTGGGAATAATGATGATTAAATCTTTCTGTCGGGAGAAGGCGGAAGCCGAGAAGTTTGAGGAGGAGAATACTAATTTCTTTAAGATTATTATGAAAGCAATGCGGGTGGTAGCTATTCAATCTCCGGTTATGGAATTTATTGCCACTCTGGGTCTGGCAAGTGTGTTAGCTATTGCTGGTTACGAAGTTATAAGCGGAAATACTACTATGGGCACGTTTTTTGCCTTTATCGGCGCTATCTCTTCCATGTATAAACCAGTAAAGAATTTTGCCAGCCTGAACGAAGAGATCCAACAAGCTTTAGCTGCCAGTGAAAGAATTTTCTATGTTTTAGATACAAAATCTTTCGTGGTGGAACTTCCTGATGCCAAAGTTCTTCCGCCCTTGGGAGAAAAGATAGCATTTGAGAATGTTTCCTTCTTCTATCCCCACCAGGACTCTCCGGGAGAGAATGAACCGGTCCTGGAGGACATCAGTTTGGAAGTTTCCAAAGGGGAAATAGTAGCTCTGGTTGGACCCAGTGGTGGAGGAAAAACTACCATGGCCAATCTGATTCCTCGTTTCTACGATCCGACTAAAGGGAGGATTATGGTAGATAATCAAGATATAAGAGAGGTGGCACTGAAATCGCTGAGAGGACAGATGGGTATTGTCACCCAGGAAACAATTCTGTTCAATGACAGCGTCAGGAACAATATTGCTTATGGCGACCCGGAAGCCCCTTTTGAGAGGATTGTGAATTGTGCCCGGATTGCGAATGCTCATGAGTTCATAATGGCCCTTCCCCAAGGCTATGATACAGTTATTGGTGAGAGGGGAGTGAAGCTGTCCGGTGGACAGAAGCAGCGGATTGCCATTGCCCGGGCTATCCTCAAGGACCCGGAAATCTTGATTTTCGACGAAGCAACGTCCTCTTTAGATTCGGAATCAGAACTCTTGGTTCAAGAAGCGCTGGACCGGTTGATGAAGGGGCACACTACATTGGTAATCGCTCATCGTCTGTCAACAGTGCGCCGGGCTGACAGGATAGTGGTGATTGACCGAGGTAGAATTGTGGAAGAGGGAAAGCACGAGGACTTGATGGAAAGGAGCGGACTATATCGGAGGCTTTACGATCTCCAATTTAGAGAGGAGCTTTCTCTTAGATGAGAATTAGAACTTATTTGCTTCTTATAACTATTCTTTTATTCAACTCCTCATCTCTTTTTTGCCACGCTGAGAATATTGTTTATGTTATTCCTATTAAGGGAGTAATTGATTTGGGACTTTCCAGCTTCGTCGAGCGCGTGGTCAAAGAAGCAAAGGAGAAACAAGCCAGGTGTATTATTTTAGAACTGGAGACTTTTGGGGGCAGAGTAGATGCAGCCACTGAAATTAGAGACACACTTTTTGAAACCGATACAAAGACAATTGCTTTTGTCAACAAGAGGGCCATTTCTGCTGGCGCTCTAATCAGTCTGGCTTGCCAGTCTATCGTTATGGCTCCGGGTAGCACTATTGGAGCAGCAACCCCAGTGACAATGGTTCCAGGGGCTACGAAAACCGAGCCTACTGATGAGAAAACGATTTCCTATGTGCGCAAAGAGTTTAAAGCTACAGCAGAAAGGAATAAGCATCCGGCAATTCTGGCAGAGGCAATGGTCGACCCGGATGTGGAAATAGAAGGGGTAATTGAAAAAGGTAAGCTTCTGACCCTTACCACTGAGGAAGCCGTGAAATTTAGATTAGCGGATCATAGTGTCTCAGAAATCGGCGAAATTCTTAGGCTCTATGGATTTGAGAATGTTCAAGTGGTGGAGGCTTCAACAACTTGGTCGGAGAGTTTGGTCAGATTTCTCACTCACCCCCTGGTAAGTGGCCTCCTGCTTACTTTCGGGCTTTTAGGCATAATTTTTGAACTGAGGATACCTGGCTGGGGAGTTAGTGGCACAATCGGGATTATCTGCCTGGCGCTCTTCTTTGGCGCCCAATATATGGTAGGGCTAGCGCGGTGGACCGAGCCGGTTCTATTTGTTGTTGGCTCAGTTCTATTAGCCATAGAGTTGTTCGTTATTCCTGGTTTCGGTATCGTTGGGATATCTGGAATCTTGCTTATGATAGCCGGTCTCTTTCTCGCTCTAATCAAGCATCCTCTGCCACAAACGCCTGTAGATGTATCCCGCCTCATCCAGGCAACATATATAGTAGCTGGCTCCCTGATTGCTACTTTTTTAGCAGCCACTTTTAGCTTCAGATTCATCCCGAAATTTCCTCTTTTGAGTAAGCTGGTCTTATCCTCGGAAGAGAAGGCCGAAGAGGGATACCGTTCTGCACCAGTGGAGTTAGAGAAATTTCTGGGACAACAGGGAATGACAATAACTATGCTCAGGCCTGTGGGTAGAGCGCAGTTTGGGGATGCAATTATGGACGTAATAAGCGAAGGCGAACTTATAGACAAGGGAATTCTGGTGCAAGTAATAAAGGTGGAAGGAAATAGAATAGTGGTATCCCAAGTGGAGAAAGAAGTGAACAAATGAATCTAAGTTTATTCCTTTATTTGTTGGGTCTAGTTTTAGTTTGTCTTGAAGTCTTCGTTCCGGGAGGGATTCTGGGAACAATCGGATTCTTATTAATTGTCGGGTCCATATGGATTGCTTTCGTTAGATTGGGTCGTGTCGGAGGTTCTTACTTCTTGATTGGCAGTTTGGCGTTGGCTATGTTGAGCGTCTATGCAGTAATGAGGTTTGGCACTAAGACCAGATTGTCCAGGAAACTATTCCTTCAGTCAACAGAGGAAGGTTACAAATCTACTTCGGAAAATCTGGAGCATTTAAAGGGTAAGACTGGTATTTCAATAACTACATTAAGACCTTCCGGCAAGGCACTAATAAATGGCAGAAAAGTGAATGTGGTTACTGAAGGTGTATTTATAGCCGAAGGTCGTAAGATAAAGGTGGTGCTTGTAGAAGGAAATAGAGTTGTGGTTAGAGAAACAGAAGAATATGGGAGGTGAGAAATGGTACAGTTCTTAATTGGATTGGTAGTAATAGTTGGGCTTATCTTTGCGATAATTTTTCTCTACTTTCTAAACATCTGGATCAGGGCGGTGGCAGCAGGAGCCCACATTTCCATCTTTAACTTATTAGGAATGAAACTGAGGGGCATTCCCCCAGCCCTCATAGTCAATGCAAAGATAATGGCGATCAAGGCTGGTTTGGATATACAGACCAGCGAACTAGAAGCCCATCACCTTGCCAGAGGAAATGTAATGAGAGTTGTTCAGGCACTTATCGCAGCGGACAAGGCAAATATACCTTTGAACTTCAAGCGTGCAGCGGCAATTGACCTTGCGGGAAGAAATATCCTGGAGGCAGTACATATGAGCGTGATTCCCAAGGTCATTGATGCCCCTGATCCCACAAAGGGCAAAGCAACCGTGGATGCGGTTGCTATGAACGGTATTCAGCTTCTGGCGAAGGCGAGGGTTACAGTGAGGACAAATCTGGATAGGTTAGTGGGAGGAGCAGGCGAAGAGACGGTTATTGCGCGAGTTGGTGAGGGCATTGTCACTACAATTGGTTCTGCGGAGACGCATAAGAGAGTTCTGGAAAATCCGGACTTGATATCTCAAAAGGTACTGGCAAAGGGGCTGGACGCGGGCACAGCCTACGAAATTCTTTCCATAGATATTGCCGACGTGGATGTGGGCAAGAATATCGGAGCAGAATTACAGCAGAGGCAGGCAGAGGCAGACTTGCAAATAGCCAAAGCCAAGGCTGAAGAAAGGAGAGCGATGGCTGTAGCTCGGGAGCAAGAGATGAGAGCACTGGTGCAGGAGATGAGAGCAAAAGTTGTGGAAGCCGAAGCCGAGGTTCCTAGAGCTATCGCTCAGGCTTTTAGGGAAGGGCGTCTGGGAATTATGGACTACTATAATCTTAAGAACATTCAAGCAGATACACAAATGAGAGAATCACTGGCGAGAAGACCGGAAAAGGAAGAAAAGAAGTAAAGTATGCTCGGGATTTGGTTCGCTCGCTATACCGAATCGCCTCGCATCAGGGGAATAAGTCGTCCTCGGTTTCTGGCTAAAATTCCAAAAGCTTTTCACAAACTATCTTTTAAATATTGGTGAGTGAGTAATACAGAGGAAAGTGTGGAGTGGGGATGGAAGGGATAGAAGTAATTTTCTGGCTAGTCTTAGCAATAATATGGATGGTCTCAGCCAGCCTGCTGAGAAGAAGGTCGCAAAAGGAACGGGAACGTATCCCCGAGGAGGGCGAGTTCTATACAGAACCTGAGGCGGAGCCAATGGAAATGGCCCGGGAAGAAGAGACAGGAGAAGCTTGGGAACGCATTGAGGGCGAAGAAAAAGTCGTTACTATGAGTGAAGAGCCTCCAATTATTGTCCCTGCAGTAAAAAAAATAGAAGTAGCAGAGATACCAGAGCTGGAAGAATCGCCAGAAGTCCAAGCTGAAGTGCCTCCGCTCGTTGCCACAAGACCTGAGGTGAAAGAGCTGGAAATTGAGCTACTCGATTGGGAAACTTTAGGCCGGGGGATACTCGTATCTGAGATTCTCGGTCCTCCCAGAGCAAAAAAGCCCTTCAGGAGGATTCGCTGATTATAACTTTTAAAGACCTGTTGGATGAAAGATAAGAGAGAAATCGTGAAGAAAAAGAATCAACCCAAAAAGATAGCCTGAAAGCATCTTTCACTATCTTTTTGGGTTTTTGTTTTTTGTGGAGTGCAAGACTTAGCTAACTATTACGGATCGTCCCCTTGGATTAGCTTGGGTTTAGATTAGAAAGGGATTCCAGATGAACGTTCCTCTGGTTGATTTGAAGCGTCAATATTTATCGATTAAGAGAGAAATTGATGAGGCGATTCAAGAAGTCATTGATAAAAGCGCCTTCATTATGGGAGAAAATGTCCAGCAATTTGAGAACGATTTCGCGGCCTATTGCGGAGTCAAATATGGAGTAGGGACAAGTTCGGGCACAACTGCTCTCCACCTGGCACTCTTGGCTTGCGGAGTGAAACGAGGCGATGAAGTAATCACAGTTCCCTATACATTTATTGCTACTGCGGAAGCAATATCGCAAACAGGAGCAAGGGTGGTCTTTGTGGACATTGAGGATAGAAGCTATACTATGGACCCGGAGAAAGTTGAACAGGCAATTACGGAAAAAACGAAAGCGATTATCCCGGTCCATCTCTTCGGACATCCTGCCGGTATGGATAAGATTGTTAAAATTGCCAGAAAGTACAATCTTCTGGTAATTGAAGATGCCTGCCAGGCTCACGGTGCTGAATATAGAGGGAGAAGAGTAGGAAGTCTGGGAGATATTGCTTGCTTCAGTTTCTATCCCGGGAAAAATCTGGGTGCTTATGGAGATGCTGGCATGGCGGTTACTGATAATAAAGTTTTGGCAGAAAAGATGAGGTTGTTGAGCAATCATGGTTACGAGAAAAAATATTACCATAAAATAGAGGGATATAATTATCGACTGGACGCAATTCAAGCTGCCGTACTGAGAGTAAAGCTTAGACATCTTGAGGAATGGACAGAGAAGAGGAGAAGAAATGCTAAGGTGTATGATGAGTTACTCGTAGGAAGCCGAGTTAGAACTCCAATTGAAATGGAATATGCGAAACATGTTTACCATCTATATGTAGTCAGAGTTGAGAACAGAGATAAATTGTATCGGAGGCTGAAAGAGAACGGGATATCCGCGGCCATCCATTATCCTCTTCCTCTACACCTCCAGGAGGCGTATGGATACTTGGGATATAGGGAAGGAGATTTTCCTATCTCCGAGGCCTGTGCTCAAGGACTGCTTTCTCTTCCTATCTTTCCTGAATTGACTCGGGAGGAGATTGAGAGAATTGTTGATATAATAAGGAGAGAAAATTGAAACAGAAAATAAAGAAGGCTATAAAAGTTCCGATCTTCATTCTTTCAGCATTTTATGTTTTTTGGACTTACTTTTTCTATCGCGACTATTTCCTCAAAGGCCGGTTTTTGGTTTCATTTAGCTCTTTAGGTCGTATCTTTTCCAATGTCCGATATCCGCATAGCTTCAGTCTGGCTAGATTCATTGTCTCAATGGGCCACTATCTTTTGTTACTCGCGGGTCTGGGAATAATGTGTTTGATTGCCCTAGCCATTGGCAGGAAGATTCTACGGTTATTAAGGGTTGAAGGAGAATCTATACTGGAGGCCAGCATTTTTGCCCTGGGGTTAGGATTTGGTTCTTTATCATTAATGATGTTTTTTCTGGGCATTCTGAAGTTGTATTATACATGGGTAATATACTGTGTACTGGGTATCCTGAGTATCTTTTCATTTTTTGAACTTAGAAGGATTAAGCTTCCACAGTTTCCATCATTGCCTACCAGGCAAGAGTCAACAATAGTTGTTATATTTCTTTGTGTAATACTGGGAATAGCTGCCCTGATAAATTTGATAGGAGCCTTTGCACCACCAATTTTCTACGACGCCCTAGTCTTCCACTTGGCAGTTTCCAGCCTATACAAAATAGGTCACGGGATTAGATATCTGGAGACCATCTTCACTTCCCATTTTCCCCAGAACATGCAAATGTTGTATACTTTGAGTTTGCTGTTAGGAACGGATATTCTGGCAAAACTTATCCACTGGGTTATGGGAGTATTTGCGGTTATCCTCGTCTTCGCATTTGGCCGGAAATATTTTGATTATCGCGTGGGACTATTGGCGGGAACAATTTTTTATACAATCCCCATGGTTGCTATGCAATCGCGCGCCACAGGAGTTGACCTTAGCTTAAGCTTGTATGAGCTCTCAGCGGTTTTCGCTCTGGCTAATTGGGCTATCATAAACAGAAAAGCTGAGCGGCCAAGAGTAAATAATGGCTGGCTAACTCTGGCGGCAATATTTAATGGTCTGGCTATGGGGGTAAAATATACGGCTATTTATAGCTTTCTTCTCTTTGCTGTTTCAGTCCTATTGGTGTCCATCCTAATTCACAAACTGAGACTAAGAATCTCACTAAAGAGGACTTTTCTATTTTGTGTGGTAGCGATAGCACTATTTTCGCCGTGGTTAATAAAGAACACGGTTTACACCGGGAACCCATTCCACCCGTTTCTGAGTAATGTGTTCAAAAGTAAAGATTTGTATCTTGGCTCGGAATATACGCCCTTGGATACTATCTACCTGGACAAGGAGGCTAAGAAATGGGACAGATTCCCTACGAGGAATATAAGAGAATGGCTAATATTTCCCTGGACTCTGACCAAAGGAGGTAATGATTCCAATTCTTTCGTTGGCCCGATACTCTTGTATCTGCTGCCTTTACTTTTCTTCTTGAGAAAAGATGATTTGACCAAATTTCTGATTTTGTTAGGGTCAGTCTGGTTCCTTACCTGGAGTCTGATAGCTACGAGAAATCTAAGGTATTTTATTTCAGGGCTAGCTCTATTTGCAATAATAGTTTCCTACCTTCTGTTGAGAACTGAAAAGGAGAATAGATTTTTTTCCCGGATAGTACTATTTCTTGTCTCCCTTATGTTCGTAAACAATGTGGGGTGGAGCCTGATCATACTAACAACAAGCAGGGACCCCTGGGGCGTGTTCCTGGGTAGGGAATCCCGAGAAGAATATTTATCCAGAGACAGGATAGGCTATAATTTAATGCCCTACTATTATCCAGTTGTTGACTATATCAACAAGAACTTGCCAATGGACGCGAAAGTCCTGTTCATAGGTGAATCAAGGGGCTATTATTGTGAGAGAGATTTTGTAGTGACTCTGGTTGAAGACCCTTACAGCATTGTTACTAGGTTAGTGAGATTTTGTAAAGATACCGATGAGTTACTAAAAAAACTCAGGAGTATGAGCATCACCCATGTACTGTATAACAGAAGAGAAGCATATCGTCTGAGAGGCTATAAAATCTTTGATTGGCAAGACGACGAGTTTTCAATTTTCTCCAAGTTTTGGAGGAACAATCTGAAATTACTTTACGCTGAAAACGACGTCTACGTATTTGAAGTGAGATATGAAGGGAATGAACCGATTAATTATGTGGAGATTTACGAGTCTTCTCAGGTTGAGGGTTATATGATGGAAGCCCGAAGACTTATTGCCCGAAATGATACCGCCCAGGCCTTGAAGCTACTACAGCAGGCTAAAAAAATGGTGCCAGATTCAGCAGCGATTCATTTCAATCTTGGCTTGGTATATTTGAACAGAAGGAACTTCGACGAAGCTATAAAAGAGTGTAATCTCTCAATTTCTCTTAATCCCTATAACCCTGAAGTTCACTTTCTCTTAGGATATTTGTACTTCCAAAAGAATGATTTTGTTCCCGCCGCAGAAAGTTACAGGAAGGGGATAGAATTAAATCCAAATCTTGCGGAAGGGCATGGATACTTAGGATTTGCCTATGCTAAGATGAAAAAGTACAAAGAGGCAATAGAAGAACTGAGAACTGCAGTACGGTTAGACCCGGAAAACGAAAATTTCAAAAATATGTTGAGAAGTTTGGAACAAAAATACAGAGTTGAGGGAAGGAGAGGACGATGAATGTAGGACTTATAGGCGCTGGTTACTGGGGCCCGAATTTGGCTCGGGTATTTTCTGAGTTGCCAGGATCCAAGCTGCGTACAATATGTGATAAGAGAAAAGATCGCCTTAGCACTATCAAAGTTTCTTTCCCCAATGTAAAGGTAACTGAGGACTACACGACCTTACTTAATGACCCTGAGTTAGAAGCAGTAGCCATAGCTACTGAAGCGCAACACCATTATCAGATTGCCAAGGAATGTCTTCTTTCCGGAAAAAATGTATTAGTGGAAAAACCATTAGCTCTTAAGAGCGAGGAATGCAAAGACTTAATAGACATCGCCAAAAGAAAGAATTGTATTCTTATGGTTGGCCACTTGCTGGAGTACCACCCTGCAGTCCGTAAATTGAAAGAGCTAATAGACAATGGAGAATTAGGAAAGGTTTACTATATCTATTCTCAAAGGGTAAATTTGGGTGAAATAAGGCGCTACGAAAATGCACTGTGGAGTTTTGGCCCGCACGATATATCGGTTATACTCTATCTTTTGGGAGAAGAACCAGAAAGCATGAATGCCCGAGGAGAATCCTACCTACAAGAAAACATAGAAGATGTGGTTTTCTTGAACCTCCATTTTAAGGATAAGAAGATGGCTCAGATACATATTAGCTGGCTCGACCCACACAAGATTAGGAAGATAACGATTGTGGGCAGTAAGAAGATGGTTGTATTTGATGACATGGAGAGTTCGGAAAAGATTAGAATCTATGATAAAGGAGCCGATTCTCCGGGAAAATATGCTTCTTATGGAGATTCTATTACTTTACGGATTGGAGACATCATTATACCTAAGATAGATATGAAGGAGCCGCTCAAGATTGAGTGCCAGCACTTCTTGGAATGCGTCAAGAATAATAAGAATCCTCTCACGGATGGAGCAGATGGGCTGCGCGTAGTCCGTGTTCTGGAGGCAGCACAGAAGTCGATGCAGAAAGACGGAGCTTTAGTGAAACTGGGAGAATAGAGATGGAGCAGAAAAAGAAAAAGGAATATTTCGTGCACAAATCTGCATATGTAGATAAATTAGCTAAAATAGGGAAAGGTACCAAAATATGGCATTTTTCTCATATTATGAAAGGAGCGCAGATTGGCAAGAACTGCAAGATTGGTCAGAATGTGTATATAGACAGTAATGTGAAAATTGGAAATAATGTTAAGATTCAAAACAATGTCTCGGTGTATAAGAATGTTACTTTGGAGGACAATGTTTTCTGTGGCCCGTCTATGGTATTTATCAACGTGATTAATCCCCGTTCTGAATATCCTCGCAGATTAGACGAATACATGAGGACTTTAGTCAGAAAGGGCGCAACAATAGGAGCCAATGCAACCATTCTTTGCGGTATTACTATAGGGATATGTGCGTTTATTGGAGCAGGGGCAGTGGTAACAAAAGACGTCCCCGATTATGGTTTGGTCTATGGCTGCCCCGCGAGGATTCAAGGATGGATGTGCGAATGTGGCATAAAATTGCAATTCATTAACAATAAGGCCGAATGTCAGAACTGTCACAAGCGATATGAAAAAGAGGGAGAAAAAGTAAAAAGACTGTAGCCGTCTTAAGAGACAGAAGGATTATAGAAGGAGAAATTATGTATAAAGGAAAGACAGTTGCTGTTGTTGTACCTGCTTATAATGAGGAAAAACTTATTGGTAGAGTTCTGGAAACGATGCCAGAGTGGGTGGACAAGATAGTCGTGGTAAACGATGCGAGCAGGGACAATACGGTGGGAGAAGTGAAAAAATTTGAGATGTCTCTATCTGGTCGGCTGGTCTTGTTGGAGCATCAGAAAAATCAGGGAGTTGGGGGAGCAATTGTTACTGGTTACAAATGGGCCAGAGATAACAATATGGAGGTTGCCGCAGTTATGGCCGGCGATGCCCAGATGGACCCAGATGACCTTCCCAAAATAGTTAATCCTGTGGTTGACGGTGGAGCAGATTATGCAAAGGGTAACAGGCTGATTACAGGTGGCACATGGCAGTTGATGCCCAAGAGAAGATATCTGGGGAATGCATTGCTTTCTCTGTTGACTAAAATCGCCTCCGGGTACTGGCATGTGGCAGATTTTCAATGTGGCTATACCGCCATTTCTTTAAAGGTGCTTAAAACAGTGGACCTGGACAGGGTTTATAAGAGGTTTGGTATGCCCAACGATCTTCTGGTAAGGTTAAATGTCCATTATTTTCGCGTAAAAGATATTCCTGTTAGAGCTATCTACAATATCGGAGAGAAATCAGGCGTCAAGTTGTGGAAAATAATACCGATACTTTCCTTTATGCTCCTGAAAATGTTCTTTTGGAGAATGAAGGAAAAGTATGTTATCAGAGATTTCCATCCTTTAGTTTTCTTCTATCTTTTGGGAATTCCCTGTATGACAATCGGCACGCTTTACGGATTATTTATGTTCTCTTACCGACTGTTTGTAGGTCGTGTTGCAGCAACCAGCGCTCTTTTCGCGGCTTTATTGATTATTGCAGGACTGCAATTTCTCCTTTTTGCCATGTGGTTTGATATGGAATATAATAAGGACCTTAAGTGAATGGCAAGGAAAGTTCGGTGTTAGCTGTTACGGTAGATGTTGAGGACTGGTATCACATTCCTTCCGTGACCGGCTCACCTTTTTCCAAGTACGTTTCTGTCGATGATTTTTTCGCTAACTGGGAGGGTAGATACGACTTTCTTAGCGACTCCACCGAACGCGTGCTTGACCTTCTTGACGAACTCCACGTGCGAGCTACTTTCTTTATCGTGGCAGGCATCATAGACTACTATCCCGGCCTTCTGGAAAAGATTGTCGCGCGCGGCCACGAAATCGCTTGCCACGGACTTCATCATACCTGCTTCTTAGACCCGCAGACAAAAAAGCCATTAACCTCACAAGCTCAATTCGAGTTTCAAGCAACTGAGGGGAAAAGAATGCTGGAAGAGGTTACGGGACAGAATATAATCGGGTTCAGAGCTCCTAATGCCTATATTGCTGGGTGGATGTTAGACTCCTTAGAGAAAGTGGGGTACAAATATGACTCGAGCGTCTCTTTCAATTCTCTTTTCAATAAGCTGGATTCCAGGCCAAAAGGCGTAGGGACAGTCCCTTATTATCCCAGAAGGGGGAGTCTTGAACCGGGAGATGAAGAAAGAATTCTAGAGATTCCGTGGCCATGTTGGAATATACTGGGTTTCAAATTACCGACGGCGGGTGGGCCCTTTCTCCGTTTTTTGGGAGCTAAGTATATTATGGCTGGCCTGAAGCAATGCCTGGACAAAGGGCACACAATTTTCTACTTTCACCCGATCGATATATGTAAAGAAAAGTTTCCGGGAGATTTTTCTTTGAACAGGCCCCTTTACTGGGTTTTAAAAGGAGCGTATGTGGAAAAAAGAATCAGGTATATTCTTTCTTATATAAAGGCGGAATTTGGAACCTGTAGAAATATTTGGGAAAAGGTCAGCAAGGAGAAAAAAGGAGAAAAATGAGGGTCTTGGTTTTGGAAGGGGCGAAGTCTGCTGCATTATCTATAGTTAGGTCACTGGGAAGGAAGGGGATAGAAGTTATTGTCGGTGAAAGGGTAAAATTTTGTACTGCGGGTATCTCCAGATATTGCAAATCTCGCATAGTCTATCCGGCACCAGAAGTGGACAGGGATTCTTTTTTGGGGAGCATACTGAAAGAGGTAAAGAGTAGAAAATACGATGTTATCTATCCAGTGGCAGACGAAACTACATTGCCCCTCTCGGAGCATAAGAGGGAGTTTCTCTCCTATACAAAGATACCTGTGCCAGATTTTGAAACAATACAGAAAGCGGAAGATAAGAGTCAAACTTTACAAATAGCTATGCAAAGTGGTATTCCTTGCCCAAGGACTTATTTTCCTCAAGAGATGGAAGAAGTCGACCGAATAGCGAGAGAGGCACAATTTCCCTTGGTAATTAAGCCCAGACGGAAGCTAAGTTGGACCAATGGATTTTTGATAAGAACAAAGGTCACGGCGGAAAATTATGTGTTTTCTCCCTCGGAACTGAAGATAAAATATAGAAGAATTTCTCAGAAATCTAAACTTCCTCTTATTCAGGAATACATTCCAGGAGAGAGCTACGGCTTCTTTGCACTGCTCAATAATTCAGAGCCGAGAGCGGTCTTTGCCCACCACAGATTGCGGGAATATCCAATTACCGGGGGAGCTAGCACTTTGAGAGAGAGCGTCTATAATGAAGAAATCAAAGAATTAGGATTGAGGCTCCTTAAGGCAATGAACTGGCACGGAGTAGCTATGGTAGAGTTTAAGCTGGATAGCCGAGACAATAAATTCAAGCTGATGGAAGTAAATGGAAGATGGTGGGGGTCCCTACCATTAGCTATAGCAAGTGGTGTAGATTTTCCTTATCTCCTGCACAAGATGGTTACTCAGGGAGATGTTGAACCTGTAACTGAATATAGAATAGGCATAAAGTGCCGACTATTGATTCCAAATGACCTGCTGTGGTTGGTGAGTTCTCTTCGATATTCCAACAAGAAATTGGAGGCTATTGTCGAGTTTTTTAAATTTAGAAATATGTACTATGATATTATCTCAAAAGATGACCCGGTCCCTGTTCTTGGAGCCTTGAGAGCTAGCTTTGAGCACTTTGGGCAGGTACTTACCGGGAGAGCGACTATTTCTGGAGAATTGGTCAAGAGGAATTAACTACCTCTATTGCAGGGAACGCTTCTATAACTTACCCAAAATTCTAAGAATATAATGAGTCCTGAGGAGTTTCGTCTTGAAGGTTCTAATTATTAACCCTCCCTGGGAAGTAAAGGGCGGTTATGGGTGTCGAAGTAATACCCGTTGGCCCCATGTTAGGAAAGACAAGCACCTCCTATTTCCGGTATATCTGGGATATACTGCTGCCGTATTGGAGAAGGAAGGAATTGAGACGAAAGTGATTGATGCTGTAGCCGAGGATTATGATTCAGAAAAGTTTGTCTCGGTTGTGAAGAAGGAAAGACCTGATATCTGTTTTATAGAAACATCTACTCCGACTATAAATGAGGATCTGAAAAATGCAAGATTAATAAAGGAGTCGTTGAAAACGGAGATATTCCTGTTCGGAGCACACGTTACTACTTTCCATTGGGAAATAGTAAAGCAGAATAATTTTATTACGGGTGTTATTCGGGGCGAATTTGAATATGCAATCAGAGATATTGCTCTGGAGAAACCTTATCATGAAATCTTGGGACTTACTTTCAGGAAGGAGAAATCACTTGATGAGGTCATAGTCAACGAAAATAGATCCCTGATTGAAAATCTGGACGAATTACCATTTCCAGCTTGGCATCAATTTGACCTCCCAAAATATGACAGCTTTCTCCATCGCTCCCCCTCAATAATTATGGTAACCTCCCGGGGTTGTCCCTTTCGTTGCACTTTCTGCTTGTGGCCGGATGTTCTCTACGGCCATAGACAGAGATTCCGCTCACCAGAAAATGTTTGTGATGAAATAGGAACGTTAATTGATAGGTACGGTATGCAGGAGATCAAATTTGATGATGACACTTTCGCTTTAGATAAGAGAAGAGTACTTGCTCTTTGTGACGAAATAGTAAAGAGAAATTATCATAAGAGAATAATCTGGAACTGTTTCGGCCACATTACTCAGAACGACCGAGAAATGTACGAAAGGATGGCTATGGCTAACTGTGTCAGAATTGCTTTCGGAATAGAATCGGGTTCCCAAAAAATACTAGATATGGTTAGGAAAAAAATTGATATTAAAAAGGCAAAAGAAACAATATCTATCTGCAAGATTTTAGGGATACAAACATATTGCACTTTTATGGTTGGTTTCCCTCACGAAACAGAAAAAGACATCAAGCAAAGTATTAGTGCAGCAATTGAACTTGATCCGGACTTCATCCAGGTAAGTTATGTAGTTCCTTATCCTGGTACGCAAATGTACGATCAGGGGGTTAGAGAGAAGTGGGTGGTTCAAAGGGAGAAGTGGGAAAGTTATTGTTCAACCGGTGTTGTTATTTTTACCGGAGAAATTTCTCCTCAGAGGCTGAAGCAGCTCTATTATCTATTCTGGAGAAAGTTCTATCTGCGGCCAAAATATATATTCAAAACCTTGCATAGGGTATTGAAATCACCTGTTGAGCTACGTAAGATAGTCAGAGGCTTTTTGTCATTCTATAAGAGATTTTTATAACCAAATTGGGACAAATGAAAATCGGCATCGTCATCGGTTCAGGATTTAAAGAATTGCATGGAGGCACAATCAGGTGTTTCTATTTAATGAAAGAATTGATTAGAAGGAGATATGAAATAACAATTATTCATGGATTGGAAGAAGATGCTGCAGATTCCGCTCATAGATTCGGATGTAATTGTGTGGGCGTAGGTTTGTCAACTTCAAGGTGGCAGTCTTCTTTTAGAAAGATGTTGAACAGCATTTCATTCATAATGAAGGCGAGAAAAATTCTCAGCAATTTTGATTTTGACGTTCTTTTTGGAATCAATGTAGTCCATGCCATCCCAGTAGTCTGGCAGAAGAAGGCGGAATCCGCAATAATCTATGTTGATAGGTTCAGTGATTTGTTTGTGTCTGAGCAGAGCTACTATTTTCTTGCTTATCCGGTTTGGAGAATTATTAGATGGATTGAAAACTGGACTATTAAAAGAGCCCGTCGGGTAGCTATGATTACAGAAACGATGAAGCAGATGATAAAGAAGCGATTTTCTCAAAAAATAGTCGTGATTCCTGACGGTGCAGACACGAGGATATTTTCTCCTGGCGTGAACCCAGAGAGGATAAAGAGAGAATACGGAATTGGCGCTGAGCCAATAATCGGTTATCAGGGTGGGATAGGCCGCCACGACGGGGTACAGTTTTTGGCAATGGCTGCTCCCTTCGTGCTCAAAGAGGTTCCTGAGGCACGTTTCTTAATTGCTGGTAAGGGAGAATACCTATCCCACATAAAAAAAATCATAGAAGAGAACGGGACTCAGGACCATTTCATATTTACTGGCTGGCTGGATTACTATAGAATACCAGAAGTCTTAGCAGCCACGACGGTAACCGTTGTTCCCATGCCCGAAGTAGCATATTGCCGGGCCGTAATCACTTTTAGGCTCCTGGAAGCCTTGGCTTCAGGAACTCCTCTGGTGGTCAGCGATTTACCCGGGGTAAGAGAGATAGTTGATGAGTCTATGGTTACTTTTACCAAAGTGGAAAATCCCCGAACATTTGCTGATGATATAATAAAGGTTCTGCGTATGGATAAAGAACGAATAAAGTCAATGGCGGCAAAAGGACGCCAAAGAGTAGAGAAATTAGACTGGCGCAAGATAGCAGAGTTAGATGCAGATTTTATTGAAGGAAAGGATGTTTCTGAAAAGGTTAAGCATTTATATATAGTGAAGAGAAATTTTCAAATAGCGGGGTAAGCGATGAGCGCTAATGTTCTGGTTACGGGAGGAGCGGGTTTTATTGGCTCGTTTATTGTGGACAAATTAGTAGAAAGAGACTACAAGGTAAGAATATTTGATAACCTGGATTCCCAGGTTCACACTCGCAGTCAGGCACCTAGCTACTTGAATCGAGAAGCAGAGTTTATCCAGGGTGACATGCGAGATTATGAAAAGTTAGCCGGAGCGCTTAAGGGAGTAGAGGTTATTTTTCATTATGCTGCCAGCGTAGGGATTGCACAATCGCAGTATGAGATTAAAAAATACGTTGATGTGAACGTGGGAGGTACTGCCAATCTCCTGGACGTTCTGGTCAACAAGAGATATAACATCAAGAAACTAATTGTGGCTGCTTCCATGAGTAGCTATGGTGAGGGGAACTATCGCTGTAGTAAATGTGGTACTGTACGTCCTCCCTTAAGAACCGAGCAACAGATGGAAAAGAAGGATTGGGAACTATATTGTCCGGATTGTGGACGTAAGATGGAGCCTGTTCCTACAGATGAGATGGCAAGGCCAATTTCCAATTCAATCTACGCTATTACCAAAATGGTACAGGAAGAGATGGTGATGAATATTGGAAGGACCTATTCAATACCTTCAGTAGCCTTACGACTTTTTAATGTTTACGGGCCGCGTCAATCTCTATCTAACCCTTACACTGGGGTTGTGGCCATATTTATGAGCAGGTTAAAGAATGGGCGTGCTCCTGTGATTTATGAGGATGGAAATCAGACCAGAGATTTTGTTTCGGTTCACGATGTAGTTCAGGCCAACATGTTAGCTCTGGAAAAAGACGAGGCAGATTATGGAGTGTTTAATGTTGGCTCCGGGAAAGCGAGGAGCATAAGAGATATAGCCGAGACTCTGGCCCGGCTTTGCCAGGTGGATATTGGCCCAGAGATAACCGAGAAATATAGAAGAGGCGATGTTCGCCACTGCTTTGCCGATATTTCCAGGGTCAGAGATACATTGGGATTTAGACCGGCTATCTCTTTTGAAGCAGGGATTAAAGAATTGATTGAATGGTCTTATAAAGAGCCTTCCATGGATAAGTTTGACCAGGCTCACAGAGAACTGAAGGAAAGAGGACTTATATAATGGACCTTTTCGAGGCTCAAGTAAATTGGGAGACATAAAAGGCTTGGCTACATTTAGAAATAAGTCCATCTCGTTAGTTATTCTGGTTTCATTGATATTCTGGACAGCTCTCTACGTTAGAGGCCATATCAATGAATTTAGAATAATCTCCAATTTGTCGTTCAAATATTTTGTAATTTTGCTCCTTCTGTATCTTTTAGATATATTTTCAGTGGGGTTATTTACCAAGGTGATAACCGGAACATTTGGAATAAGACTGGAGATTAGAGAGTGGTTTGGTTTATCTGTAGTTACAAGTCTGGCGAATTATCTGTTGCCCTTCAAAGGTGGCGCTGGCTTGAGGGGAATATATTTGAAAAAGTACCACGATTTTCCTTACACTTATTTTCTGACCGCCTTGCTGGCAACATCGGTAATTATTCTTTTTGTTAACTCCGGGACAGGAATAGTAGGGATGTGTCTAACATATGTCAACTATAGGATATTTAATTGGATTGTTTTTGCAACACTGGCTACCTTATTCTTTCTATTTTTGGCAGTCATTGTTTTTTCGCTGAAAGTGCCAAATTTTGGAACTAATTTCTTAAAGCCAATTACTAATAGTTTAAATATGTGGCACGAAATGAAGAAAACTACTTCTGTAGTTTTCAAGATGCTACTAATTGCGTTATTACACGCCTTCTTAAACATTCTAATTATTTCCTTTGCATTCTCCTCTTTTTCACTTAAAGTTTCATTAGCGCAGGCGATGGTGATATCGTCATTGTCTGTCCTGTCCATATTCATCGGGATAACACCTGGTTCTCTGGGGATAAATGAAGCTGTTATTGTCTTTTCTTCACGGTTGTTCCAGATAACCCCAGCGCAAGGGCTTTTGGTTGCCACTTTGAGACGTATAGTGATTCTATTCTGGGTTTTCACTTTGGGCCCGATTTTCAGTTACATATTAATCAGAAGAGGAAAACAATTCATATCTGAAGAGTTGACTCCTTCCCGGGGAAATCCTTCCAGAAGATAAGCCTTCTCCAGTAGGAAAAAGCTCTGTGCTAGAAACTGATCCTCATCAAGTTAGGCTGAAGAGATTTCTAGTTGGGCGGCTAGAGTGATAAGCTTGACAAAAAGGAGTTTTTATGTTATATATCTTTTATTAGCACTTGGCGAGGTAGAGTGCTAATCTGGGGCAAGTGATGGACATAAATCGTTTTGTAGAGCGGAAAAATAAGATTCTCCAGGCTGTAATTTGCCACTATGTACGGACAGCAAGACCTGTGGCTTCAAGAATGATCGTTAAGGATTACGATTTTCCTTTTAGTTCCGCTACGGCTCGCAATGTTCTGGCAGAGCTGGAAGAAGAGGGGTATTTGACTCATCCCTATACTTCGGCAGGAAGAGTTCCTACAGATAAAGGCTACCGCTTTTATGTAGATGGCTTGATGGAAGTGCCACGGTTGACTGAAGAAGAGGAAAGACGAATTGAAAGAGAATATGGAAATAAGAAGAAAGGGTTGGAAGAGATTATGCGCCAGACGAGCAAAATGTTGTCGCTTTTCTCTCATTACGCTGGCTTCATATTGAGTCCTATGTTGGATAGAAGTCCCCTTAAGCATGTCGAATTGGTGCGCATAGGAGATAAGAGGGTTCTGGTGGTTCTGGTTACTGAGGCTGGGTTGGTCAAAGACAGGACTATAGAACTCAACTACGACTTGAAAGAGAGTCAAGTATATAAGATTTCTAGTTTGCTGAATAATAAATTATCCGGGTTGCCCTTATCTGAGATAAGAGAAAAAATGAATGAGATAATTGAACAGGAATACAGTAAATACCTGCACCTTCTGAAAATTGCAAAGGGTGTGATGAGTCAAGCTTTCGCACCTGGCGAGTCTGAGATATACCTCGAAGGTTCGGCCAATATTTTGGCCTCTGTTCAAGAATATGCTAATGATTATGCCGGGATGAGTTCTATTTTTCGCGCTATAGAAGAGAAAAGAATTATTCTCGATATTGTGAAGAGACTCGCAAAAAGTGATGGCGTAAGAGTAATCATTGGAAAAGAGAATTTATATCCCGAAATGGAACATTTGAGTGTAGTGAGCTCTACCTACAAATCTGGAAATAGCGTGGCCGGGGTATTGGGAATAATTGGCCCGAAGAGAATGGAGTATCCAAGGATGGTCGCTTTAGTTGATTTCGTGGCTAATCTTATTAACAATATTTTAAACTTAGCAGAAGGAGGATGATATACTATGGGAGAGGAGAAGTATCCGGAACCAGCAATAGATTCTCGTTTGGAAAATAAGTTGAGTGAACTGGAGATATTGAGACAGTCGTTTGAAGAGAAGAAAAAATTGGCTGATACCTACTACGAGAATCTGTTGCGGCTCGCGGCTGAGTTCGACAACTACCGAAAAAGGGTAGAAAAAGAAAAGGAGGAATTGACCAAATTTGGTAAAGAAGAGTTACTGATTAAGCTTCTTGGCATATTGGATAGTTTAGACCTCGCTGTGACCGCAGCCAAAAGTGAGAAGAATAAAGAAAAATCGATTAGAGAAGGGATTGAGTTAATTCATAAGCAGTTACGAGAATTGTTGGAGAAGGAAGGACTTAGGAAGCTTGACGCTGTGGGACAACAGTTTGATCCTGATTTGCACCACGTAGTTGAATACCAGGAATCGGATAAGCATAAGGATAACGAGATAATACAGGAAATACAGCCTGGCTACCTTATTCAAGATAGAGTTATAAGGCCGGCAATGGTAATAATAGCCAGGGCTAAAAAAGCAGGATAAATGGTTGAAAAAATGGAGTGTAAAGTGCGTCGGTAAGTGAGGTAACATAGTCAGACTTTCGTTTGACACTCCAGGGAATAGGAAGATGAATTAGCTCTAAACCTGAATAATGCGTGAAAATACTATCTTTAAAAGATGCGCCCGTCGGTAATATATTATAAGATATTTGTAAGCTTTGACAAATTTTTAAAATTCTTTCATGTGTTCAATTTCTTTTTCGGTC
>Ga0315312_1000330_pt1 | contig 64143 bp, 62 predicted proteins | sample TDP7_MG_FD_203629 | JGI IMG/M metagenome (GOLD analysis project Ga0315312, IMG submission 203629) | Freshwater sediment microbial communities from Lake Towuti, South Sulawesi, Indonesia - TDP7 | ecosystem: Environmental > Aquatic > Freshwater > Lake > Sediment | place: Indonesia: South Sulawesi... | reverse complement strand
GGTGTCTCTGTAGTCGGCTTTTGTGCCTGTTGTTGCTCTGCCCATTACGAATGGTGCGTATGGGTGGGCTGTGTCGTTGATGTCTAAGCCTGTCATTAGGACTTCTATGTCTTTTTTGGAGTCGAAGGCTTCGGTCATGTAGGCTGCGCCTATAGCGTCTATGGTTGCTGCGTCTTTGCCGACAACCATCCATTCGTAGCGTCCTTTTTCGTTTTCTTCGATGGTTGAGTAGAGCACTTTGATGTGGGTGCCTATTGGTAGTGACCACGCGTGGTAGCCTAATCCTGTAGCCCAGTGATAGAATGTTATTGTGCCGTTTTCAAAGTTAATGGTGTAGTATGGCTCGTGGGCTGTTGAGTTATAGCCATATCTGACAATGAGGGTTCCGTTGATTAGGACTCTTTCTGCGAAGCTGCAGTAGGCGTCCCAGTCGCTTGGGATCAGCTTGTCCTCTTCCATGTTGTAAACGCGCTCGTAGCGTATGCCGTCTGTTCCTGTCAAATAGCCTACATCTATGTCGTCAATGAGGTATTTTGCTATAGTGCTACCAACAAGGTTGTATCCGAGTTCCACAACGATGTCGGTGACGTAGTAGTCTGCCAAGTAAGTCTTATAGAAATCGAAGGAGTGTTTGGCTGTGCCCGCGCCTGAAGGAACACCTGCCATTGGTCCAGTGGTTTTCGTCCAAGTGTCAGAATCGTACCAAAATGCCAAGTCTGAAGAAGCTTGGTCTGTAAAGGTGTCTATGTTTGCTAAGTCTACTTTTACCCAACCGGATGGAGAAGGTACTGGGTTATTATACATCTGTATGTTCACCCAGCTACTTGCCGTACCGTTTGATAGCTTTACAAACATGTGTGGCCCATAGTAACCAGCAACTAGTTTCTTGTACCAAAAGCTGATCTCCGTGAGATTTCCAAACAGATAGGTGCCGTTCTGTCCGAAGCCAGCAGGTGTAATCCTCACTCTAGCATAACCACTCGCATTTGCAGAAAGTTGTAGTGCCCAGTTCTTGCTGTGTGCCGTGTAGGTGCTTCCGTCTTCGAAGGCGTTCACCCATCCTGCTGCAGAACCAGCACCACTGTACTGCAATTTGTACCCAGACCAAGCTAGGTCTGTCTTGTTGCACCATATTTCGTCGTCTAGACCTTCTGTCAGTGTAATATAGCTGGTTGCCGCGGCTAACGACTCGTCGAGGTATAGCCATCTGGACTCCTGTTTATGCACTGCACTGTATAGGTCATAGGGGTTGAAGGTTTCGTTCAGATAATACTGAACCTCGCAATCTATCACATTGGCATCTACATCCTGCCAAGTTTCGGCATCAGCGTCGTCGTCGTCTGCGTCGTGTCTGTCCGTTAGTCCGTAAACGGTTACTGCTCTAAACTGCCTCTTCTGATCCACGTCCTCAAGGTCGAAGCACCATTCACCGATCACATAGGGCGTTTGCGGCTCTGTAGTGTGATCAGCCATATCGTCTGCACCACCACCGGTAGGCACTTGATGCTTGTACACTACTATAATATAGTCAGTGTCAAGCGGCTCACTGCCTAATACAATTTTATCTAACGAGCCATCCCATGTGTACTGATCCACCCCCGCGCCTCTCGACAATAGAATTCCGTTTTTGAACACCATTGGTTCATCACTCCACTCGCCAGCTCCTCTAGGATAGGGGTCTGCTGTAGGCCAAAGATGATTTGAAAATGTTATATTCCTATCAGTCGGCGATCCCAAGAGTAACCAGGTTCGGTTATACATTTTTGTGCATAATGAGCTTAGTACATCGTCTGGAGTTATGTGATTGGTTCCGTCGACTATTTTCCCGAATAGTTGTGGCCAGAACGCTGCGAATCCCACGTAGTCTCCACCCTTATCTATCATCTGTACTGTGTCAAACCCAGTTATATCGTAGGTAGCGTTATAGAAGTCGTGGTATTCATAGTTGTATGCGGTCGTCAGATTATCATAGAAGTGTGCGTAGCTGGGTGGTGACGATGTGGTGCCTATATCCCATTGTCCGCGGTTGCTGAATTCAACCTGAAATGTTCTACCCCACTTTCCTTTGTCCAATCTTTTAATGTCCTTGAACAGAATTACGATTTTTTTGTCCTTGTCGAACACAAACGTTATCGTTACACCAACCAGTGGTTTTGTTTTTGCTGAATCTTCATATATAGTAGTGTTCGTTAAAGCAACAAATCGTCTAGGTCCATCATAGAGAACCTTAATGGGATTCGTGGTTGCCCACGCGTTCGTTTTTCGTCCACCATGAGGCGCTCCGAGCGGTCCAGCTGTGCATCCTTGTTTCCAGTCTCCACCGATGCCACCTGATCCGGACAGGTCAGTGTACATGGCGAAAGCCCACACGTTCTTGTACGAATTGTTCTTAGCAGCGTAATGTATATCAATGAACCATCCTTGACTCCAGTCCTCCTCAAGCACGTTAGGATTCGCGAACACGTCCATACCCTTATATTCCAAACCCTGTCCATTAGCCTGTCCGACTTCGCCGTTTATCAGTTCGCCATATTTAGAGAAGCCAAATATTAGATTCGCTTTGTAATAGGGAAAGAGCACATAAGAGTCAGTTGCCAACACGCCGTTAACCGTCATCTTATTCGCATTGTAAGTAGTAGCGGTAGCTGCTGAAAATTGAGTAAAGAACAATGAAACACTCAGTATCGCTATAATCGTTATTGTCGCCAATATCGTAATCAGCTTTTTTTGATTCATTTTTCTATTCCTCTTTTACATTTTTTACATGCATACATGCATGACGTTCTAAATGTTCTACGGTATATGCTTAAAAGTTTTACGCCGTATAGAGGTATCTTCTGTATTTTAATTCCATGTCCATGCAACGTCTTTATCATTTCCTGCATGCATGAATGCACGTGCTCCATATTGTATTCAGTTGAAAAGGATAAGATTTTCTTCCATTAACTCCGTGGACTACGTGGACTGCGTTGACACTGTTGAAACCACATTGAAACAAGTCTTTTAAGCAAAGCATTTTTATATCTTTCTATTGAAACTATTGAAGAGGAAGCAGCAATTTGTCCCAGGATAGGCTAAAGCCAAGTGAAGCCCAATTACTAGAAGAAAGCATAAACTCAGACTATAAAACTGCCAACATACGTTTACAACAAGGCGGATACCAATATGAACTAGCAAAAGCAATAGCATCCTTCCAACTAGAACAACATTTTCCAGACGTTAAAGACCTAATAAAAAAATTGTACGGAGAGGAAAAAACAAATGAACCCCAGTTTACTCGCAAGATTCAGACAATCCTAAAAAAAATGGAAAAAAGTAACATCGTCCGGATTTTGCCAAAGAACAAGCCTTGGGAGTTACAAAGATATGCACTTTCAAGTTTCAAGTTCATAGATGTCGACAAAAATCTTGTAATTCTAGCGACACCCCAACAAATAGAGCAAACGCAAGATCTGCTACACTCCGGGCTAATCCCACAAAACATGCCTACGGCCAAACCAAGTTACATCAAGGCCAAGATTTTGATATTGGCATTCATAATGGTTATATCGTATGCAGTGGTTCTATGGTCCCTCCTACAACCTATCATCAACCCAATCATCTTCATGCCTGCTTTCTCCATAGCTGTTGCATGCTCTCTTATACTAGGAAAACTGCACGCACATTCCCAAAAATAGTTACTGGCTTTCTCAATAGGCACACGCAATCTTAAATATGGATACTTTATAATAGAATTACCGTGATGAAAATGAATAAAACTGTTTGGGCATCATTTACAACTTTGTGTTTGTTATCCACAGTTTTTCTAATAGGGTACAAAATATCTGTAAAGGCAAGTCCAGACGTAATCCATGTTCCAACAGACTATCCAACAATACAAGAAGCTATCAACCATACAAATTCGGGGGACACAATTTTTGTGTACAACAGAACATACTATGAACATGTTGTCATCGACAAGAGCATATCACTCGTTGGAGAAGACAGACACTCAACAATTATTGATGGCGGAGGAACTGGCAGCGTGATTTCTGTAACGGCTAATAACGTAGACATCAATGGCTTCACCATACAAAACAGTGGGTCAACCAGTTCGGATAGTGGTATCTACGTAATTTCAAGTGGCAACAACATAAGCCACAACACAATAACAAACAACAAAAATGGAATCTACCTTTACTATCCTAACAGCAACACGGTTTCTGATAATAATGTCTACTCAAACAACTGGTATGGAATCTACCTTTACTATTCCAGTAGCAATGTGATTTCTGATAATAATGTCTACTCAAACTACAACGATGGAATCTACCTTTACTATTCTAACAGCAACACGGTTTCTGATAATAATGTCTACTCAAACAACAATGGGATCTACCTTTACTATTCCAGCAGCAACGTAATTTCTAACAACAACGCCACAAACAACGACTGTGGAATCTGGATACGCCAGTTGTCCAGCAGCAACGTAATTTCTGGCAACAATCTCTCTTCAAACAAGAATGGGATCTACCTTTACTATTCAAACAACAACGTGATCTCTGGTAACGATGCTTACTCAAACAAAGATTATGGAATCTACCTTCAGTATTCCAGCAGCAACGTAATATCTAACAACAACGCTCACTCAAACAACTGGTATGGAATCTACCTTTACTATTCCAGCAACGATAACACTATTCATCATAACAACTTCATCAACAATACAGACCAAGTGTGGAGTGATTCAGTGAATGTTTGGAATGATAACAATGAAGGCAACTACTGGAATGACTACGCAGGACAAGACCTGAATGGAAATGGAATAGGAGACACTCCCTACATTATAGATGTGAACAACCAAGACAACCATCCTCTAATGGGCACGTTTTCTAATTTCACAGTCACTTGGAAAGGAGAAACCTATCATGTCACTACTATTTGCAATTCAACAATCTCTAATTTCAGATTTGAAATTGGGCCAGAAACAGGGAACAAAATAATAAGCTTCAATGCCGCAGGCAAAGACGGTACCGTTGGTTTCTGCAGAGTTATGACTCCTACCGACTTAACGAATTATCCATTCATTGTGCTAGTTGATGAAGAAGAGATCACTCCAACCTCACCGTCTGTTTCAGACAGCACACACGTTTACCTATATTTCACCTATATCCACAGCAGTCACACCATTACATTAATTTCTTCCAAGCTACTGTACATTTACAACGAACTACTCGACAAATACGCTAAGTCGCAAATAGATTTCGACGACTTGAACTCTACATACCATGAACTCCTGAATAACCAAAGCACGCTTCTAGGCAACTACAGCCAACTACTAGAAAGATACAGCATATTGAATGCATCTTATCAGGAATGGTTGCTGGATTATTCTGAGCTGCAAGCAAATTATACTTCTCTCTTATTGGAGCACGCGCAAAATATCCGAAGCATAATATACGTCTTCATAGCCACAACAACAATTTTCATAATAGCCGTAGCATATCTATCAACACACGCGCATAGAAAAGGTTCTAGAAGCTAAGAAATTTTAGGGCGCATGTATTTTCAGCACCTCTCCCTATTCTCCACATGTTCCTTCATTACAGCCTCCCTATAACTATCCCAAACATTTTCAATATCCTTTCAGCCAACACCAAATAGAGTCCCAAACATAATCAGCTGCTTGTTCAAAAATTTGCTTTTATTAACTTATTTGGCTTGACTGATCGCTGTTAAATGCCAAGTCTTTTCATCCGCCTTTTCTTCCGCACTTAAGAAAGGGCACATTCTTAAAAATGTGAACCCATTTTCAGCAAGATAGTTCTGAATTTCTCTAAGGAAGAAGAACCTAACAGCATAAGTTTCTTCAAACTCGTCCACCATTACATTTTTCTCGATCACCATATAAAAATGATACATAATAAAGCAAATGTAATATTATGAATTTGCATAGCGTGCATGCATACATGTGGAGGAAAGTTCTTCAGCCTGACCATGGCAGGTTGTAGAAACTTTTTTATTCCGTCAAAGTCCCAAATACTGACTATAGTGTATTGATTCCGAAGCAAATGGCGATGGGGAAACTAATGGTGAAAACGAAGGGAAAAGGCAGTATGAAAGACGCTTCTTGCGTCATGTTTGGAAAAAAGGATCTGGTCCGGTTAAAGCTGAGAGCCGTGAGGCGTGGGGTCTGGTTTAGAGCATTAAGCAGAATCGACCGTGTATTGCTTGAGTTAACAGTAAGTGTTGTTCCCAGAGTGCGTAGTTTCAAATTGGCTAAGATGCTCTCCACGATAGTTGAGAAGTTGGAGGATGCTCTTGAAGGCAGAGTTCTCCATGTCTTCAGAAGGATTGATTTTCAGCTTGCCCGCAGAATCAGTTTGTTAGCCCAGAAGTGGGGAAACAAAACTGCCCATGCATGGGCAAACGACCTTGGTTTTATACGATATTTAACGATAATGAAGGTGAACACCTATCCCTTTAGTGTTTGAGAACGGATTTGTTTTGAGTAAACGTTTTAAATTGCAAACTGGCATATATGGTTCTATTATAATTGGAATATTAGGTGACAGAGGTTGCCAATCAGCCTTACAGAAATTATAATGTTGATGTTCTTTTCTTTTCTGCTTGGCTGGGTGTTCTACAATTTGCCGCCGCTTCTAGTTGGAATCAGGCAAATAAGAAAAAGAAAAAACACTTCTGGTGAGTCAAATGAAAAGGTAAAGCTAGACAGCCTACCCTTTTTCTCCTTGATTGTACCCATGAAAGATGAAGCAAAAGTTGCGAGAAGAATATTAGATGCCTTGATGAAGATAAATTATCCCTTTGAGAGATATGAGATAATAGTTGTTGACGATTCTTCAACTGATGATACTTCAAAAATTTGTAAACAGTTTGAAAGTGCATATCCGAGTAGGATGCGGTATTTCCGCAGAAATGTCTCATGCGGAAAGCCTTCCGTATTGAATTATGGTTTGAAATTTGCTAAAAGGGAAATAATCGGTGTCTTTGATGCAGATAACGTGCCTGAGCCCGATGTTTTAATTAAAACTGTAAAATATTTCAAAACTCGTGATGTAGTTGCAGTTCAGGGCTTATTGTCTTCAATTAACGCAGAAGAGAACATGCTGACAAAAATTATTCATTATGAAGGATTGATACAGCATTACGCGCTCTTATCAGGTAAAGATGAACTTGGCTTATTTGTGCCTCTTGAGGGAACATGTCAATTTGTTAGGCGAGAAGCGTTGGAAGAGGTCGGAGGATGGCTGGATGGAGCCTTATCAGAAGACATGGAGCTTTCTGCAAGATTGACAGAGAAGGGATACAGCATAAAATTTGCCTCTGACGTGCGAAGCTGGCAAGAAAATCCAACATCGTTTGGTCAGTTATTTGGCAACGTGTAAGATGGTTCAGAGAATGTGTTGGTGTTGCTTTCAAGTATGGAAGATTGCTGAAACGTTTAGATGGAACAAAACACCGCCCATAGGAGTTATAACCAATCAAGAACTTACGCAAATTTCACATTCTAGCTAGGACCCAGAACGCTTACCAAAAGCATTTGCAGAGTGTTATGACCTGCTTACAGCTCAAATTCTCAAAGACACAAGCATTGATGGGCCTTTTTATTCTAGGTTTTATTGTGCGATTAATCCCTGAAATTTTGGCGTATCCATATCCAGTCAGTTGGGATATGATACACTATGCATATTTCATGAGAATAGGAATTGTTTGGGGACATTGGAGCTCTTTCTTTACATCGGCATGGCTTCTTTACGCCTTCATTTTTCCATTTCACAACCAATTTGGGGTAGACTCGTTTTTATTGTTGAAAGTTGCTGGACCTATATTGTTCGGTTTCAATGTATGTGGAGTTTATTGGTTTGCCAGATCACTTTTGAGTTGGGGAATTAAGAAGTCTTTTTTGGCTGGAGGCCTTTTTTCTCTTCAGCTTGCTTCTTTAAGGATTTCTTCGGAATTTTTGAAGAACACTTTAGGCCTTGGATTGCTGCTGTTTTCCTTGCCTTTAATTAGACGATTGGATTCTAAGCGAGGATTTGCTACTTTTGTGCTGCTTTCCTTGTTAACTGTTTTTGCTCATGAATATGCAGCTGTAACCTTGCTTGCGATAAGTTTAGTGTTAGTGCTTTCTGGTTTACTCAATCGAGAAGAGAAGAGAATTAGGTTTGCGAAAAAGTTAATTGTTGCAATTTTGCCTGCTTCAATAGTTTTCCTTGCTGGGATATACTTAAGGATGTTCCCGGTTTCTTATGCATACTCACCAGCGGCTGTGCCGAATCTAGTCTGGGTTAATGACACAACACCTCAGACTTATAGCCCACTCTTTTTCTTTGTCAACTACCTCGGGATGAACACAGGCTTAGACATTTACCCAAATTATCTATTTTTGGTCTTAAGCGTTTTAGCCCTTTTTGCCGCTCTCTATCTACCATATTTCTACTTGGTTGGGAAAGGTTTCTTCAGAAACGAAATCATAGATGTATGGACTGGTTTGCTGATTGTGGGTTCGTTTGGTTGTTTAATAACCCCGTTCTTTGCTTTAGATCTTTGGCATCGCTGGATGCTTATGCTGGTTTATCCTTTCACGTTTTACGCTGTAAACGGGGCAGAAACCCTGCTCAGACGAATGTCACAACACGGAACCATGCCAGAAAAGTTCAGAAATTTCAGGAATAAAATATCTGTAATGGTTTTGACTACGGCTTTGATAGGAGCCATCTATCTGGCTACACCATTTTTAATGGTTCATGTTGGATTTGGAATCTATTCGCTGCACCCAACTTCCAGATATTTCTCATCCGCGCCAGCAGTGCCTTACCAAGACATAAATGGGACAATTCACGCCATGCAATGGCTTAAGAATAATATGCACAACAATTCATGTGCTGTTTTACAAAACTCTTTCGCCTCATGGGCAAGACTTTATCTTAATAACTCGCAAAATGTCATAGCCTATATAAATGATGTTAACCTAGCACTAGATATAGCTCTGAATTCGACCGAGTACCAGAAAATTTATTTTGTCTGCTGGAACAACAGTACAGTTTGGTATGGGACCTATATGCCTGAAAACTTCAAAGAACTGCAAAGTTTCGACAGAATATCGGTCTTTGAATATGTTTAGGCGAAAAAGTTGGTTGAAGTTCAAAACAGCAAAGTATTTTCAAACAAGGTTGGAGTTAAACGTGTTAATCTTGTTATGCGCTTAGATTGGCAAAATGATAAGAGGGCAAATTGAGTGTTGACAAGTAAAAAATTGGCTGATAGAGGCAAAAAAGTTTTGATAACTGGCGGTTTGGGCTTCATAGGGTCACATCTGGTGCGCGAACTCGAAAAACGTATGCATAAAGTGTGGATTTGTGATTTAATGCATTCATGGAAGCCGAATTACGTTCGCTGCGATGTAAGTAAATATCGCCAAGTTGAACGTCTGTTTCAAGAGCACGATTTTGATTTTGTTTATCATGCAGCGGCTGAATATGGCAGATGGAACGGTGAAGACTACTATGAAAACTTATGGATGACGAATGTGGTGGGCACTAAAAACATATTGAGAATTCAAGAGAAGAAGAAGTTTCGCATGATATTTTTTGGAAGTGCCGAGGTTTATGGAGATTACGATGGTGTGATGAGCGAGGATGTGATGGACAAAGTTCCCATTAAGCAGATGAACGACTATGCCATAGCAAAATGGGTTAATGAGCTGCAGATAATGAACTCTGCAGCGATGTTTGAAACTCAAACGGTAAGAGTGAGACTGTTAAACGTCTATGGTCCAGGAGAGCACTATACACCCTATCGGGGCTTCATACCCAAGTTTATTTATAAGGCGCTTCATGATGAACCTTACACGGTTTATCTTGGTCACAAAAGAACACTTGAGTATGTCGAGGATGTCTGTAGAACACTTGCTAACATAATTGACAACTTTAAGCCCAGCGAGGTTTACAACTTAGGAGGAGACAAGCAATATGAAATCAAGTACATTTCAGACTTAATCCTAAAGTATCTTGAGAAAGAACATTTTGAGGTGACCTACAAAGAAGCAGAGCCTTTCACAACAAAGATTAAAACTCCTGACTCTTCAAAGGCCAAAAGAGATTTAGACTTCAAGCTGACGATTCAAGTAGAGGAAGGATTACGAAAAACTGTGGAATGGTTTAAAAAGTTATATAAAACTAAAGATGTTTAAAATGCACATGTTTAGGAAATGAGGCATCAAAACATGAAGGGTGAAGATATTTTAGGATGCTATACCAATAAGAGGATTTTGATAACAGGTGGAACGGGTTGCATAGGAAGCAACCTGGTTAAGGCTCTTCTTAAGGCAGAGCCTGAGCGCATCGTTGTCATAGATGATCTATCAGCATCCTATGAGGGGAACATTCCAAAGGATTCCAAAGTGGTTTTTGTACGTGGGAGTGTGTTAGACGAGGAGAAAATGAAGACAGCTTTCTGTTTCAAGCCTCATTACGTTTTTCATTTGGCAGCTCATTTTGCTAATCAAAACAGCGTGGACCATCCAGAAACTGATTTGTTAGTTAATACTCTTGGAACATTGAAGACTTTGGAATATGCACACTTAGTCGGCGTTGAACGGTTGGTTTTCGCTTCTTCGGGTTGCTCTGTTTATGGCAATAAGATGCCATTACCGCTGAAAGAGGATTATGTGTCACTGCATCTGGATACACCATATCAGATCAATAAACTCGTAGGAGAACTCTACTGCAATTATTTCCATGATTATTACAAACTTGCCGTGTCCATCGCCAGGTATTTCAATGTTTATGGCCCCGGGGAAGTGCCAGGCAGATACAGAAACGTCATCCCCAATTTTATTTGGTGGGCCATACATAAGAAGCCTTTGACAATTACTGGAACTGGAAAGGAGACACGAGATTTCACTTTCGTCGATGATATCGTTGATGGAACCCTGCTAATGGGGGTTGTTAAAGAGGCTGTAGGTGAAGCGATTAATCTAGCTTCCGAAGCTGAGACAAGCGTTATCAATCTAGCTAATTGGATTAACGAGTTTACTGGAAATAAGGCTGGGGTAGTTTTTGAGTCGAGAAGGGATTGGGATAATGTGGTTAAGAGGAGAGCGTCGATAGAGAAGGCTCGGAGAATCTTAGGTTACGAGCCGAAAACAGATATAAAAGCTGGTTTGAGGAAGACTTACAAGTGGCTCAAAGAGAACCGAGAAAATATAGAAATGGTTATGCGTGTAGTTTAAATGGCGGCAGGTAAGGATCAGGTTACGGTTATTGTTCCTACATTTAACGAGGAGAAAGCAATAGGTTTAGTTTTGGACGAGTTATACCAAGAAGGTTACAGCGATATTCTTGTTGTTGACAACTATTCTACAGACGCAACAGTTAAGATTGTTAATTCGAAAGAAGTAAAGGTTATTCAGCAACATGACCGTGGAAAAACGGGCGCTTTGAAGACGGCGATTGAGCATGTTAAAACGCCTTACATGCTCGTTATGGACGGAGACTATACGTACGATCCAAGGGATATATGGAAGTTCTTAGTTCACATTCAAAATTTCGATGAAATAATAGGGGTTCGCAAAAATGGAGCGGAAAACATTCCGAGATTAAATAGGTTTGGTAACAAGGTAATTACAAAAATGTTTAATCTGCTTATAGGAGCGAACCTTTCTGATGTATGTTCAGGTATGTACATGCTCAAAACAGAAGTGGCTAGGCAACTGAGCCTCGAATCAGGAGGCTTTGAAGTTGAGGTAGAAATAGCATCCCAGATTGTAACGCAGGGGAATGTGACTGAAGTCCCTATAAACTATAGGAAGCGCAGAGGCATACAGAAGTTATCGCGAATAAAAGATGGTTTTAGGATAGCAACTAGTATTTTAAAATTAGCTCGTGCCTATAACCCAGCACTGCTTTTCTCAACACTCGCCGCCACAGCTTTCATACCAGGAATAATCATACTCGCATGGGTCGCTTTCAGGGTAATATTCTATGGAATATGGCACAGCGGATACGCTCTGTTTGGTACAATGCTTCTACTTTTCGGTTCGCAGGGGCTGGCAGTAGCAACTATCTCTGTCTTATTGAAAAGGATGGAACAGAGAATAAAACGGAGACTATACGTACACGAATAAATTTGAGCGAGGTAATAGTTTTTGTCGCTCGTGTTGTCGTGTGCATATAAAATTCTGAGTGCGATGTTATGAGAATACTTCTTGTTCAGGATTCAGACTGGCTTGAGAGAGGCCCACATCAGCAACATCACTTGATGGATAGGTTATCGTTAAGAGGCCACGATGTTCGGGTTATTGATTATGAGATAACGTGGGGGAGAAAGCCGAGAAGAGAGTGGTATTCGAGGAGGAAAGTTTTCAGCGGAGTGTCTAGAGTATTAAAGGGCTCAGGTGTAAGGGTTATTAGACCAGGGATATTGAAGTTACCGCTCCTAGACTATTTCTCAATCGTATTTACGCACGGGGCGGAAGTACGTAGGCAAATTGTAGAGTTCAAACCAGACGTGGTAATTGGTATGGGGATTCTGAACACTTTTATAACGATGTGGTTTGCTAAGCAACATAAGACTCCATTCATGTGTTATCTTATTGACGCATGGCACACATTGATACCGTTTAAGAGGCTTAGGTTTTTGGGTAAAATCTTGGAAAGCTATACGCTTAAGCGATGTGATGTTATCTGCGTTATCAATGAAGAGCTTAGACGCTATGTTATCGAGATGGGGGCTAAGCCGGAGAATGTTCAGGTGGTTAGGGCTGGTGTAGACACACAGCGTTTTAATCCGAATTTAGATGGCTATGTGATGAGGAAGAAGCTTGGTATAAGTAAAGGTGACGTCGTGCTTTTCTTTATGGGTTGGCTTTATTCGTTTTCAGGGTTGAAGGAAGTTACTGTAGAGTTGGCTAAGGTTAGGGATAAGTACCCGAACTTTAAACTTCTGATAGTAGGCGAAGGAGATCTTTATCATGAACTTCAAAAGATTAAGAGGGATTATGATTTAGATCAACTTGTTTTAGCTGGTTTGCAACCATATGAGAAGATTCCCGAGTTTATTGCAGCGTCGAATGTTTGCTTGCTTCCTGCTCATAATAATGAAGTTATGAGGGATATAGTTCCAATAAAAATGTATGAGTATATGGCTTGCGGGAAACCTGTGATAGCGACTAGGCTCCCTGGAATAATGAAGGAGTTTGGTCATAGCAATGGAGTAATATATGTGGATACACCGACAGATGTTTTGAAGAAAGTCGTTGAATTGCATAGTGGCGATAGGGCTACAGGAAAATGGGGAACTACGGCCAGAAAGTTCGTTGAAAAATATAGCTGGGACAAAATCACAGATGAATTCGAAAACATACTAAGAACAGAAGCTAAGAAGCATTGAAGGAATGATGAAGATTCTTCAAGTTGTGCCTTTCTTTCCTCCGGCTGAGGCTTTCGGAGGCCCAGTCAAAGTGGCTTATCAGACTGCAAAGGAGTTAGTCAAAAGGAAACACGAAGTTGTTGTGTATACAAGCGATGCTAAAGATTTTGGCTCAAGGCTAAGAATAGACTCTGATAATGTCATTGACGGGATAAGAGTGCATTACTTCAGAAATGTTGCTTTGACGCTTGTTAAGAAGTTTAAGCTATTCGTAACACCACAGTTGGTTTCACGTGCTAAGGAAGAAGTTAAGAAGTTTGATGTAATTCACCTTCATGAATACAGGACTTTTCAAAACATCGTTATAGCTCACTACGCGAAAAAGTACGGTGTTCCTTATATTTTGCAGGCTCACGGGTCTATTCCAAGGATTATGGCTAAGCAGAGGTTAAAGCGGATTTATGATATTTTGTTTGGTTATAAGTTGTTAAGCGGTGCCTTTACCGTTATTGCTCTCAGCCGGGTGGAGGCTGAGCAGTATAGGAGTGTGGGTGTGCCTGAAGAGAAAATAGAGGTTATACCCAATGGAATAGACTTGTCTGAGTATGCTGATCTGCCGTCTAGGGGTTGTTTCAGGAAGAAGTTTGGCATAAAAGAAGAAGAGAAAATAGTGTTATACTTGGGCAGAATTCATAGGGTAAAAGGACTTGACATTCTTGTTGAGGCCTTCGCAAGAGTCATTGAAGATTTGGACGATGTTAGGCTTGTAATTGTTGGCCCAGACGATGGATATCTAAGCAAACTTGAGGCTTTGATTAATGCGCTAAGCATAAACGATAATGTGCTGATTTTGGGTCCAATGTATGGTCATAACAAGCTTGAAGCGTACGTAGATGCAGATGTATATATTCTTCCTTCAAGGTATGAAGCATTTTCAATGAGCTTATTGGAGGCATACGCTTGTGGTAAGCCAGTGATTGCTTCAAGAGTTGGCGGGTTAACGGATACAGTGGTGGAAGGGATAACAGGCTTGTTAGTAGAAACTGGAGATGTGAGGAAACTAACGCGCTCTATGCTTTCTCTATTAAATGACGATGATAGAGCTAAGGAAATGGGATTAAGAAGTAAGCAATTCGTCAAGGAGAACTTCACTATAGAAAAGGTTGTCGATAAGTTGGAACAGCTCTACCAAAAGTGTGACCTAAAAAGCTAGCAACCTTGAACCTCAATCACAAACGTAACAAAGGTGCATATCAATTTGGATGAAAGGCTTGGGTAAGAAAATAATTGTTATAGCCGAGTTGGGACGACAGATTCTATGAGCATTCAAAAATGATCAGACTTTTAGATAAGTTTGGGATATGCGGAACATTTTATATTAATTCAAAGACGGATAACATGGGGAGAAACTAATGGGGTCCTTGAGCGGATATTTGAAATCCCGGCTTGTTGGACACTTAGATTACGATTTATGGAGACCAGAGGAGAAGCGTAAGTATTTAAAATATTTTCCCAAGAATGTGACCACAGTTCTTGATGTTGGATGTGGTCGAGGCGAATTACTATGGCTCCTTAAAAACAAAGGCTTTAGAGTCGAGGGATGCGATACAGATGCGGTTTGTATCAGAAAGGCTAGAGGCATAATCGAGGAAGCGAAGTACGCCGATATAGAAAAACTTTCAGAGTATTATACTAACGATAGTTTTGACTTATTAACATGCCTTCATGTATTGGAACATTGTCACTCTCCTTGCGCAGCGCTAAAAGAATTGAAAATAGTCACAGGAAGATACATTTTGGTTGCTGTGCCGAACGCTCGGTACATAGCACATGAGGAGAGAGATACCCATCTTTATAGCTGGAGTGAAAAGACTTTCAAAAATATTCTTGAAAATACCGGCCTCAAAATACTGCTGTTTTCTAAAGATTGGGTAAATATATTTCCAAATTTATTGAGAATGACTCCCATTTTGAATGTGATTTTGCTAAAGATATTCTTTGGTCCTATGGAATTGATAGCTTTAGTAGAAAAATAAATTGCTGCATATTTATAAAGTGCGCAACATAAGCAGAATGGGATATGCACCAGAATAAGTTCTTATAGACACTCCTTACAAAATCTTGCTCCAAGAGAAGGTTAAATGTGGTTTCAAGACTTTAACGTTTTCAGCGTGCTAGCAACTTCCTTAGTTACACTTGTAGTTAGTTACATTGCTGGGCAAGCTCTGTGGTCGTTTAGGCCTGAGCCGCGTACAACGTCCTTACCATTCTTTGTTGTTTTTCCTATAATTTGCTCTTTAGGGTTGATCGAGCTTTCATTAGTTTTTTTTGTATCAGGTCTTCTCTGTTTAACTTTGTTCACTGTCTTTGCCGTAGTTACTATTTTTCTTCTCTTAGTTGCTAGGCGGCGGAAAAAACTAAATGTTAAAATGGAGAAGCTTAGAAATTCTGAGAACCTAGTTCCTCTCCTTCTATTTGTGATTACTATATGTTATTTTGCCAGTGTAGCTGCTTACTGGACGATGCCTCCAGTTGGCGACATTGTTTGGGGTCATGGTCCTTTCGTCTCTGTCATTGAAGCAGAAGGAAGGGTTTCTGTGAAATCGGTTTGGCTTTCAAGCCCTTACCCTTTAGGTTTTCATGCAACAGTTGCTACGTTTAACCAGATTTTCAGACTTTACCCAGGTCAAGCAGTCTTGGTTTTGGGGGTTGTTATATCTGCGTTACTTCCCTTGATCATCTACTCCATTGTCTTCATATTCACTCGCTCAATATTGCTCTCTTCAGTCGGATACCTTAGCACTTTCTATGTTCATTCCTCGGGTAATTTGGAAAAATTTATACTTGGGCCTTTCTTTAATGGACCCTACCCGAACTTAATGGGTTACCTGATATTATTTACTTACATTGCGTTGTTATGCTTCGCCCCGGACTTGCCAAGCAAGCCAAATCGAAAGTGGTTCTGGTTTATAGGTTCGCTAATTTTTGGAGCTCTACTTATCACATATCCCTCTTTCTCTTTATTACTTATCATTATTAATATAATACCCTGGGTTCAAAGTATACGCAGCCAACATCCGCCGAAACTTTTGCCGAAGACCCTTGTTTTTTTTGGAATTATATTTTCTCTCGTAGCTTTGTGCTTAGCCTTTCTTTATGTGCATTCGTTTCTACAGTCAATCATGCAAGATGCCCAATCTCTTTTGTCACAGTTACAAGAGAGTAAGATCTATTACTCTATCTCTCCAGTCTCCTTCTTCGATGATCCAAGTGGGATCATAGCAATATTAGCTATCCCGTTTGCATTATACTTGTATCGGCGGCATCAAAAAAGAATCGCGTTGATTTACATTATCATAGTGGCGTTAGTGGCCTTATCTTTAATACCAGTTCTTTTTAATTATTTTTTGTTTTTCATTTTTCCATCACGTACTCTCGTAATATCTTTTGCTCTTGCATGGCCCATTATTTTAATAGGCCTTAATTCTTTCGTAGATGAGCCTATGTCACAGGGGCTATCGAATATGTTCAACCGCGTTTATGTCCGAGTGAAACTCTTCTTTTCAGAGAGAAGAAAAATCCTTAACGCTACGCCACGCTACGACCATATTTTCGCCGTATTAATAGGCATCATAATCCTAGGCCCTTACTTCTATGGTCACTTATCGTTCAGATGTGCAAATACTCTTGCGTGGAGTGTGATAAAATCAGCAGATTTTGAGAATGACTTCGCTGCTCTAGAATGGTTGCATCTGAATGCAGATCCCTACGCATTGATTCTAAATGACGGCTCATGGACAAGCATGTATATACTTTCAATGTCAATGAAAAACATCACATTTTTCCCGTATAATGTATGGACCCATCCCGAAAGAGCAAAAGAATTGTGGCAGATTTGGCAAGAACCTGCAAACATAACTCATGTTGCGGAACTATTAAGAAAATACAATGCAAGTTATATCTTCTCTACCTCAGAAAATGGATATTTTGATAGCTACGAGAGAGTCTATAAGGTTAAACTCTTTTCACCTTCTACATATGCCAGTATCTTTGACATGTATACTTTCTTGGAACCTGTTTTCTTGTCAAAAGAGACCCGAATTTATAAAGTACATGAGGACCTTCTAACGAACTTCATGAACTAAAACATGTTAGAACGTACTACAATTTACCTTAATATGCTGCAACTCTCAATTTCTTCATCAACTTCTTTGTAGACTCACTTGGGTGCTAATGCTTAAGCAAATCAACCCAAGCTGTTATAAACCAAACCCATACCGCTAGACGCATAATCAACAAGCCCCAAGAATCCACACAAAATTTATTGAGTAAACTACACATAGAAGCAACTAAGCACCTAGCAATAGCATCTGACCACGTAAACTCCCATCTAATTTATGTCTCCACAGACTACGTTTTCGACGGGGAAAAAGGATTCTATACCGAAGAAGACAAGCCCAACCCCATAAGCTACTACGGCCACACAAAACTAAGAGGCGAAGAATTCCTTAAAGGATACGCCACAGAATGGTGCATCGCCAGACCAAGCGCACTCTACGGCTGGGGCCCAAAACACAAACAAAACTTCGCCACATGGATAATAAACAACCTCAAACAAGGAAAAGAAGTTAAGGTTCTCACAGACCAACACGTTTCACCCACACTAAACACAAACTTAGCCGCAATGCTCCTAGAAATCGCAGAAAGAAAAATCACAGGAACCACACACACCGCCGGAGCATCAAAGGTAAGCAGACATGAATTCGCCCTAAAACTCGCTGAAACCTTCAACCTAAACAAAAACCTGATTAAACCCATCACAATGAACGAAATACGATGGAAAGCCAAACGACCAAAAGACTCATCACTAAACGTAAGCAATGCAAACTCCTTCCTAAACACAAAACCCCTACAACTAAACAATGCCTCAGAGATAATGAAGAAAGAAACAATCGAAAGCAAACAAATCTAACTCACCAATACGGTAAAATATGTAAAACCCTTAATGGGGTTCAACGAAATCATATGACTCATATGTTGACACCTTTTATTATTCTGATTATCTTATTGACAATAGCAATAATACTTATCAACTACGCTAAGCACTTCCAAAAACAATTCAAATTTTTGATAGTATCCTCGCAGCAATTCTGATAGCTTCCTCACTTTTGTATTTCGGTTTCCAACCATGTTTACGTAACTTTTCACTTGAAAGATGCATGAACTTAACATCTCCTCTCCACCCTCTGCCTCCTTCAACCCTACTTGAATAAACGAACTCTACATCCTTCAAATTCATTTCCTCTACCACAAGTTCAGCAATCCTATTCACATCGATTTGATCAAGCGAACCCACATTGTAAACGTCAACTCGATTGTTGCCATCCAAAAAGGCACTAAGAGCGCAAAAAACGGCATCAACACAATCGTCAATGTAGAGGTAAGACTTCTTCTGCAAACCGTCGCCCAAAATCACTAACTGATTAGGATTATTCCTCAATTTTTCGATAAAATCCAAGACAACTCCCACAGTGGCTCTCGGTCCCACAACATTGGCAAAAAGCAAAATCAGACCACGCAAACCAAAAGTGTAGGCATAAGCACTGATTAGCGCCTCACAACCAAGCTTTGAAGCGCCGTACGTAGAAATGGGAATTAATGGTCCATAATCCTCTGGCGTAGGAAGAATTGCTGCTTCTCCATAAACTGTGGAAGTTGAAGCAAACACCATGGTCTTCGCAGAGTTACTTGTTCTCATAGCCTCCAAGATGTTATAAGTGACGCATAAATTCTCATCAAAATGTACTTTAGGATTCGTTTCGCCTACACGAACCTCAGGGTTCGCGGCAAAATGAAAAACAACATCTATATTTTCTCTAATTACTCGTTCAACATCCCGCGGCTTTTTTAACTCGCCTTTTACAAACCTAAAATGTGAATTTTTCAACCACCGTCCAAGGTTCTCTACACGCCCAGCACTCAAATTGTCAACAACAATTACGTCATACCCAATATCCATTAACCGATCCACTAAATGACTGCCAATAAAGCCAGCACCACCAGTTACTAACACCATATGATTTTTAGTCTTCATTTCATATTCGCCTGTAGCATCTCCAGTTTAATTTGCATTTTAGTAAATTTATTTTTAACTGATAAGTATGCGCGCGACAAACTCTAGGTAAGTATCGGATAACAAAAGCGAAGCTACGAAACTTGATTCTATTGCTAAAACGGTGCGCCTTTATTTCAATAATCTTTGTAGCACCTACTGGCAAACATGCACATCAATGGACCGTCACATCAACTTTATTGACATAAAGGATTTTCCATGCAAAAAGACCTAAACCAATTTTTTTCCGCAACCATAAAGTGATACGAAAAGCATAAAAATGTTCTCTTTTAAACTATAAATTCTTCATGCCAAACGCTATGAGTTGCTTTACATTCTTTTCAATAGACCCTTCCGGCTTAAAGCCCAGTTTACCTCCGATTTTTGCTATTGAGTAACAAAAGTTCGGCACGTAAGGCTCACCCCTTCTAGGCGGAAGATTCACCGTACTAACCTTTTTCCCATACTCCGCATAGAATACTCTTGATACAGTATCAGCTATCACATTCACAGATGTAGCCTTCCCAACCCCCACATTAAAGCTTTCACCAGCAACTACTCCCCTTTCGTCCCTCAACGCCAAAATAACAGCCTCAACCGCATCCAACACATGGATAAAATCTCTACTCTGCTTCCCATCACCATAAATCGTCAAAGCCTGCCCACTTAATGCCTGCCTCACAAACTTCGGAATAACAGTCTCCCAGTGCGTATACACTCCAACCCCATACACATTTCCAAAACGAAGAACAACAGTGTCCAATCCATAACTCGCATGATAAGACTCCAAAAGCCCCTCAGCAGCTAACTTAGTCACACCATACAAGTTCGTAGGACTCAGAGGATGATCCTCACCTACCGGAGTTTTAATAGGGTTCCCATACACAGCCGCGCTAGACCCGAAGATAACCTTACCGATATCATATTTTCTAGCGGCTTCAAGAACATTATGGGTCCCGTAAATGTTCGTCAGTATGGCTTCCTTAGGATTTCTTTGACACATCTCTATCCCCGGAACAGCAGCCAAATGAACAACAGCATTCACACCTTCAGCTTCTCTCAAAACCTCCTCCAATTTTTTCGAATCACATATGTCCCCAACCACAAGCTTCAGACGAGGACTTCCACTATAATTCACCAAACACTCATAGTCTCCCTGCGACAAGTTGTCAATCGAAACAACCCTATGTCCGTCCCCCAACAGTCTTTCAACGAGGGCTGAACCTATATAACCCGCCCCACCAGTCACCAAAACATTCATCTAATCACCATCACTTAATTTCAATAATCTCGCTTATTCCGCTTTTAACATTTATCTCCCACACTACTCCGGAGTTAAGAGATGCAAAACAAATAAGCATTAGTGAAACGGATAAAAGGAACCACAGAAGGCAGAAACTTGAAACTACTACTAGACACCACTTATCTTCTACTCGCTATAGGCATATCCATCAAAGATCTCCCAAACGACGTTTTGATTAAACTATTAAAGAAAGGACACAAATCTCCATAAGTAACATAAGTATCGTCTACAATGAAACAATAACAACAATTCCAACACACGAAAGCACACTCCTACTCACAGCCTTCAAACTCAGAAGTCTACTCAGCAACTTTATAGACTGCCTAACTCCAAACATTTGAGCCGTGGTAGATGCCTCCCCCTAGTCAACAATTAACTCTGTTCCCAATTTTTGGGCTAGAAGGACAGCTTCAGCCTCACCTAAAGTATGCCTGACACGCCCTCCAAGACATCAGCCCCCTCCATTTTCTCCTCAGAAACCTTTATCCACCCATCCTCAATGGCTTTACCTCTTCGGAAGTGCTAGGGCAGAAATCCCAAAACGTTTATGAATCTCCTTAGCCAGCGTCTCGGCATAACCGATGCGGAAATTGTTCTCTAAAACTTCTCAAAACAAATAAGCTGCCGCAGCCTTCCTTTCACTAGGTCAAAATAAGAATCCACATGATTACTCCGGGAAATAACATTATAGCAAGCAGAAAGTATACTGCAAACACAAACAAGTACCTTAAGGTAATCTGCTTTCTATCGGCGAAATCACTTCTAACCCTTTTCATCTTCCTCTCAGTCACAAAAAGGACCGTGTAAACGACTATTAGAAAAAGTAAAGGCGAAATATACGGATTCAAAAGCAAGGAAACAAGGGCAACATAGAAATTTGCCTCAATATTTGACGAATATTTAAAGCGGGCCAGCAGCCTTAAAATCTGATCTAAAACAACTAACGAAAAAACTATGGAAAAGCTTCCCTTGCGAAGACTCTCAACTTTTCTAAACTTCGCTTCCAAACTTCCGGGCTCCTGAGCTTCAATTCTTTCTTCTTCTTTCTTGGACGTTGCAGATGAACAGTCATGCGCCGTTCGCGGCGTGTGGTTTTCACAAAAAAACTCCTTGCAATGAAGACACATATATGCAACATTAGTTTCCTTTTTGCATTTGCCGCACTTCATAACGTAAACAACCTTACCCTATCATTTCAAGATTCCATTGGCAATCGTTGTCCACAGCGGAAGATCAGCTATTCCCTCTATCCTCGCAAGGAGTTCCACGTAATTAACACGAACGTTAAGCGTTAGACTCGACATCCCCATGTCCATTTTTCTTGCAGCATCAGCATACCGTATTATCACTTTCCTTAAGGTAAACAAGTATAAGGTTACATTCTCACTAACCGAAGTTGACTCAAGGTTCATGTAGTCTGCCAGCACATTCAAATTGATGCTCCCATCTGAATAGTTAAAGCTGAAATTCGATATTGTAAAGTTCACTAGGTTAAAGCACTTCAAAACCTCTCCAATAGGGCCCAATTCCGCTTCAAAAGCAAATACTGTTTGGGGCACCGGCATCTGCAATATTGCAAACACCAATACTACACATAGACTAGCCACCATCAGAGTATTCACCATACCATGCCTTTTCAACTTCCCCAATCCAGGCTGGAAGCCTCTTCGACTTTCAACTCTAAAACTTGCCTGGCCATGCAAAGTAGGTTCATAACCGCAGAAAAAGCACTTTTCGTAAAATTCATCTAGAAAACCTGAAGCCCCTCTCCGACAAAGCACCGTCATCTCTTCGTTGCACTTTGGACATTTCATCAACCCACTCTCCCTTACAGGATATAAAAATTAAGGGCTTATTATAATTCTTATTAGAAAATTTTCCATATGTCAGTCCTAGAAATAAATAAGATTTCGCAATACATAATACAATGTGACATCCTCCACCGAATAAATTCAGCGGCTTCCACGTTTCGTTCTGCCAGTCGGTTAGAGCGGTGTTTCATGGAAGCGCTCGACGGAGGTTGCCTCCTTTACTCGGTTGAAGGTTTTAACGGTCACCGACCAACGCCTTCACGCCTTACTCCTCACGGGGGAGCGGAGGCTTAGGGGCTGTGTCACATGACGGCGTTGCACTCAGCCTCGTTCTCCACGACTTGCAAGAAGAACCTCTTGATGCCGAAGCATCCAAAACAAGAGAGCCCTCAACCCTAAAGTCTCCACTAAATTCTAGAGTGCCGAAAATTGGCACATAGACCACTCCAGAGTATTCCGTTCTTTAATCGCAACTAACCGCGCGACAATAGTTGCAACTATACAGCCAGCTAAGCCCCTCCAAAGCTCTAAAGTATACTTTGAACTAAACGCGCGACGATAGTTCAAACTATTGGGTCCATCCAAGTGTCCTCGCGCCTGACATTGAAAGGGGGTGAGGCTTTAACCGATTCTCACGGCGCTTTCAGACATGGGCGACTCAACCCAATTTATCAAGAGGTGTCCAGAAAACTCACGGTCTTCAACCGTGGGATGAATGGGCTTAAATATCGTTTTCACGCGCACTCACCGCTTGTCTAAAAGCCCAGTAAGGTAAACCTCTATTTCCTTAAACGAGTACTACCAATCGGTGAGAAGGATGGCGTTCAACTGAAAAAGTCTTACGAGAACCTGTGACTACGCAAACGTGGGAGGAAACAAAACAAGAGGATTCGGAGAATTCAAAATCTCATTAACGAAGCGTCAAGACAAATGAAGAGAAATGTCAATTGAATACAAGCAAATGATCTTCGTAGTAGACAATCTAAAAAGGTTCAAAAAAGAAGGGTTTTGCGGGAGACATCGCCATTTCGGGCTCAAATAAAGCATTTTAGCTTAACTTCTAAATAAGGATCGCCGAGCCAAGAATCATTTCTTGTTTAAGAGACATCATGTCTGCTGGACACTATCGACATTCACAGGGAAAACTGTAAACCAGAAACGCAACTTTGTCTCCTAGCAAAACAACAAAAAAGGAAAACACTAACTTTGCATTTAGTTAGCCTAACGCAAGCACTCCTTCTAACACGTTGCTTTCTTCTATATCTATTTCCCGAGACAACCAAGTCCTCAAAAGCTCAGCGCTATTCGGCAATTGACCACTGTAAGTGTACACTTTGTCGCCTTTAACGGCGTCAACCTGAAAAGCTTTCTCCTCTTCTTTGTAAAGAAATGAAATGGCATCTGCCTTCAGAGCGTGAAGCTTAAAATCTTTCCAGTGTTTGCAACGTATAATCATGGGTGAACCATGCATGCTAATAGTCGAACTAGTCGCGGTGTAAGGGGCTGAAAAAGATTCAACCGTGTTAGAAATCTCGTTCTGAATGGCAGAAAGGCGTTCTTTAACATTATTAAACTTTTGAGCATCTTCTCCGCTCAGACTTCCGCCCTCACTGATTTTTTGAAGTTGACCAATCAAACGCTTAAAATCCGCTTCAAACTTTCTCAAATCCTTCAAAACCAAATCTGAAACTTCGCTTGAGGCTTTCCCCATTATCTTCTTGCCACCTCAATTTTCTGATTATTCTACTATATGCAGTGACAGATAAACATAATGAATTACAAATATAGAATGAACTACAATAAACTAGCATGCGCGCTAACATTCCCCATTTTCTTTATAAAATTTATTCCAACTTAACCTATCTTTCAGGAAGTGCTAGGGCGGAAATCCCGAGGCGTTTACGAATCTCCTTAGCAAGCGTTTCGGCATAACCAACACGGAAATTGTCCGTTATGACAATTTTAGGCTTGGAACGCCTAGCATACTCCATCAACCCATCAAAGTCTGAATGGTCACTTAAAGCTATAACATATTCTTTATCGGCGATTTCACGACAGGGAAAATCAAACTCCCAGCCGCTTACATAAACGCGAAAAACACTTCGAGCGACTTTACTTTTAGAATTCATATGGTAAAAGGCTACGCAAGACGCATTTCCGTCTAGAAGCTCTTTTGCTTCCCTTTCTTCAGATAGCATTAAGCGTCCAAGACGCATGCCGTGCATTTCACAAACTCTAGAAACATGGAAAACCCTTTCAGGTGCGATGAATGGAGCTTTTACACCATTTTCGTGTAGGATTTGCATGACTTCTTGGATTTTGCCGTGATAGCCAAAAATGCATACTGTGCCATGTTTCAATCTTTCTTCCACTAGAGAAACTAGCAGTTCTTTGACGTCTTTTTCGAAGGAGTGTTTGCATGTTGGGCTTCCATAAGTGGCTTCCATGACGAGGATGTCAGCGTCCAAAACTTGGGTTCCATCCATTCTAAAATCTCCTGTGTAAACGATTCTTGTTCCTTCGGCATCTTCAACGAGCACTTGGGCTGCGCCTAGGATGTGGTCGGTTTTGAAAAATGTTACTTGTTCTTCTTCGATTTGGAGAGTTTTGCCATAATCGAGTGTTTCGACAAAGCCGCCCATTAAGAAGAGTGGGCCTCTCATGACGTCGATTAAGTCTTTTGTGGCTTTGGTTGTTAGGACTTTTTCGCATGTTCTTAGGCTTTGCTGCAAACCTATCATGTGGTCAGCATGGGCGTGTGTGACAACTCTTAATGGTTTAGATTCGTCAAATGCGTCGCAGGCGACGTATTTCCCGAGTAGAACAGCTCCTCTAAGGGTTAGTGTAGCTTTTATAGACAAAATCAGCACCAATCGCAGGCAATGTCATTAATTAACGTTGCCATGAACTTTGTTCCCTTAATAAAGCTTTCAATTTTCAAGTTTTCATCAGGTGCATGCGTATTAGCCTCTGGATGACTGCATCCAACCGAAACAACTGGATATCCCAGAAAGTTGCGGAATAAATGCATAGGTCCAGAACCCGCACTAATAGGATAGATCACAGCCTTTTTGCCATAAACTTTCTTCGCTGTTTCTGCAACTAACTTCACAAAGGGGTGGTTAATTGGTGTTTTTGTTGGCTCAGTGGAGCCATGTTTAATTATTTCTAAATCTTCAAAACCATGCTTTTTCAAGTGCATAACAAGTTTTCGGTAAATTTCATTGGATTTTTGGTTTGGAACTAGTCGGAAATCAAGTTTCGCTATGGCTTCGTGTGGCAAAACCGTTTTGGAGCCCTTGCCAGTATATCCCGATACAAAACCGTTAATTGTACATGTGGGCTGACATAACAATGCTTTCAGAGCTTCTAATCCAGACCTATTGTGCAAGAATTCCTTTAGATCTAGCTCTTTCTTAGTTTCCTCTTCTTCAAAGGGAATATTTTTTAAACATCCAATTTCTTCGGAAGAGAGATGCATAACATTTTCGTAAAAGCCTTCGATCAAAACGTTTTCTTCTTTATCTTTTAGAAGGTTCAATGCCCAAATGAGGTGCCAAGCGGGATTCGGGATTATTGGTGCATTTGCGGAATGAACATCTTTAGAAGCGCTGGTAGCTTTTATTTCAACGGATAAAATTCCCTTTAGTCCTAAGTATAGATTTGGTCTGCCACGTCTATCTGTGCCGCCGAACTCCCAGATGGCTGCGTCAGCAGAAAAGAAATTCTTATACTTCTTTATTATTGGTTCAAGATGGGGGCTTCCAATTTCTTCTTCTCCGTCAACGAAGAATTTTATGTTAATGGGCACATTGCCGGTGACTTTTAGTAATGACTGAACAGCTTTTAGCCTTGAAATAAAGTTGCCTTTGTTGTCTGATGCTCCTCTTCCATAAATTTTTCCATGGAGTATTTTGCCACTAAATGGTTCATGTGTCCATTTTTCTAGGGGTTCTGGTGGTTGCACATCATAGTGGTCATAAAAGAGAAGAGTTTTTCCGGATTTTTTGGACAGTTTTTCTCCGTAAACAACTGGATTTCCTTTTTCGCCTTTGAAAATTTTTGTTGAAAATCCTATTTCTTGCATCATTTTCTCTACGAGTTTTGCGCATGCTTCTATTCCTTCGCCTTTTGCCGAAATGCTCGGTTGTTTAACAAGCTTAATGAGGTCTTCAACGAAATCGTTGGTATGGGCGTCAATGTATTTGTAAACTTTTTCTACGCTCATTTTTATCACCTAAACAGTCTTTCGGGTAAGCCATTTGACGAGTTCTCTTGGGTTTTCACATTTTATTTTGACCTTTATTGGTCCTAAGGGTGATTCTGCTATTTCATTAGAAAAGGAAACATGCCCAGCAAATGCAACTTGCTTATTCAAACAGAAGCTGATGGTTTTTCCGCTTATTCCGTCGAAAAGAACTCTTCGTGCAGCGTCACGGATGCGTTCTCTACGCAGCAAATTGTAGAGTTTAGTGAGGGATTCGAGGCTTCTGGTCTCTGCGGTTAGTCTAGCCCCCTTATATATAGATTGAACTTTGGTTTCAACGTTGCCGAAAACGTTTTCAATAGCCCGTTTCACTTTGTCCTCTGATTCTGTTGGGTTAATTTCAGCTTCCACATAAACCCTTATTTCATCCATTTTTCTTCAACTTTCCTCAGAACTTCCTTAATTTTTTCCTTTAAAATCTCCCGTTCTTCCTCATTTACTATTAAATATTCAGCCATAGCTATAGCATTACCTAATCCCACGCTTAACTCTCTCATGTCTCTTTCATGAAAAATTTCCCAATTTTCTGGGTCGTCACTTCTTTGACGGCGGTAAAGCCGTTTGAACCTTGTTTCTGGGGATGAATGAATAGCTATGAGGCTGAATTTTAGAAAGTGCTTTTTAAATTCTTCAACTTCGCTTAGGCCTCTTACGCCGTCCACAATAACCTTTTGTTCTTTTGCTTTCTCTATTTTTGGGATGCAACTTTTGGCTATGACATTGTTTCCCTCTTTTTGCCTTAATTCAAGCATTATTTTTCCAAGGTTTTCTGGGCTCGGCTCTAAGCGTCTCTTTTCCGCTTCCTCCCTTACCATATCACCCATCACCACGACATCGTAACCGCTTCCTTTTGCAACAGCGACAACTACCGATTTTCCGGCTCCTGGCATTCCAGCCAAACCCACAACAACTTTATCAACAGTCATTTTGCACCCTTTTTGCTGATGTATCTGGCTATTAACAGATAGTTTTTTTACATTAAAAGCATTTATGAGGAAGAGAAGCGAAAAATATGCGAAGGAATAACGATGTCAGAAACAATAAGAAGTTTCATAGCCTTTGACATGGACAGTGAATCAATCCTGAAGAGAATAACAGACGTGCAAAACCTCCTGGCTAAAACTGGAGCAGACTTGAAACTTGTCGAACCAAAAAACATCCACATAACTGTCCGATTTCTCGGAAACATCACCACGCCTATGGTTGAAAAAATCCATGAAGAAATGAAAAAAGTTCAGTTTACCATCTTTGACGTCAAAATTCATGGGATTGGCGCCTTCCCAAATCTGGGCTATCCACGAGTGTTGTGGGCTGGAATGACCGAAGGCGCCGACCAATTGCGAAGCATTTTCAATCAACTAGAGCCCAGTCTACGCAGTTTAGGGTTTGCACCTGACCCTAAGGGCTTTAGCCCCCACCTGACAATTGCCAGAGTAAAATCTGGAAGAAATAAGGCTGAACTTGGCAAATGCGTCACCGAAAATGTCAATTATGAATTCGGAATCGTTAAAGCTCAGTGTTTAAGGCTTAAAAGAAGTGATTTGACACCGAAAGGTCCCATTTACTCAACCCTTAAAGAGTTTTGCTCACAAGAATAGAGAAAAGGGCATGTTTATGCACGGAAAAATTGAGAAAGTTTGCACAATCGTTTTAGAACGGGTTACACCCAAAAAAGGAGAACGGGCTAAAATTGAGGCTTTGGCTAAAGAACTAGAGAAGAAGGTTGTTTCTGCATCAAAAGAGTTAGGCGTTGAAACCGAAGTGCGCGTAGAAGGCTCTGTTGCGAAGGACACATGGCTCAGCGGAGAACCAGACGTCGACGTTTTCATGCGTGTTTCAGCAAAAATACCCCGCAAATCTCTAGGAGAAGTTTGCCTAAAAGTAGCTAGAAAAGCCACGGAAGGCTCAGAACAGATTGAAAGGTTTGCTGAGCATCCCTACCTTGAGGCAATAGTTGACGGTGTTAGAGTGAATATTGTGCCTTGCTATAATGTCAAGAGGAGAGAGTGGTTAAGCGCCACAGACAGAACACCGCATCACACAGACTACGTGAAAAAACATTTGAATGAACAGATGCGGGGCGAAGTGCGCTTATTAAAGAAATTCATGAAAGGAATAGATGTTTATGGCGCAGAAATAAAGATCGGCGGGTTCAGCGGCTACCTATGCGAACTCCTAATATTGCATTGTAAATCCTTCATAAAAACGCTAAAAACATTTGCCCAGCATAAACAAAGAATAATCATAGACATTGAAAACTATTACAAGGGAAGAGAGGACGAACTACAGCTTCTATTCAAAGAACCGCTCGTAATTGTTGATCCGGTAGATAAAGGAAGAAACGTAGCCTCTGCAGTGCAACCGCATAAACTCTACACCTTTGTAGCTGCTGCAAGGGCCTTCCTAAAAGATTCGAATCTAAAGTTCTTTTATCCGCCAGAAACAACCGCCTTAACCGTGAAAGAACTCAAACGAGAATTAGAGAAACGAGGCTCTACGATTGTTTTCTTAGCTTTTGGAAAGGTTGACGCTGTTTCAGACGTTTTATGGGGACAACTCTACAAGTCTCAACGCTCCTTAAGCAAACTTGTCCAGCTAAACGATTTCAACATTTTACGAAATATTCCATGGAGCGACGAAAAAACTTTGAACATGTTCATATTTGAACTTGAACAACGTATTCTTCCGCCAATTAAGAAGCATTTTGGACCACCTCTAGAAAAGGAACATGAATGTGAAAAATTCCTGATGAAACATCTGAACAATTTGGGAACGGTTTCTGGACCCTATATTGAAGATGGAAGATGGATCGTGGGGATTCGGAGGAAATATACCGATGCAGTTGCACTGCTTAGCGATAGATTGAGGGATGGGGGAAGAAGAGCAGGTGTTGCAGAGCAAATTTCGCAGACAGTATGCAAAGGATTCGAAATCTTTGTTAATAATGAAATAGCAGAGGTTTATGAGAAAAACAGCGAGTTTGCAAAGTTTCTAGCAGAATTTCTATACGGCAAGCCCAAATGGTTAGAACCCTCTTAAACTAAGCACTATTAACACTGCGCCTAGCAGCCAACAGTAAAGCGCGAAAAAGTGAAACTTTTTCTTGGCTAAGATTTTCCATAGGAGTTTCAAAGCAAAGTAACCAACGAACATTGCAACAGCCATTCCTGCAAGAACTTCAGTCCAACCTAACCCTACAGTTGTCAACTCGTTGAATTGTGTATAAAGGGTTAAGCCTAAAGCACCAATTATGGCTGGAATTGAGATTAGAAAAGAGAATTTGAAGGCTTTTTCACGCTTTATTCCAAGCAGAAGGGCGGTTGCAATTGTTGCTCCGCTTCTGGAGATTCCTGGGATTATGGCTATTCCTTGTGCTACACCAATTATCAAGGCTGCCAAATAGCTTATATTGTCGGTTTTTTCTTTTCCAGCCTTCGCAGGGTAAAGAACTACTCCACAGAGGATAAACGCTGTCGCAATGGGCAAAAGGCTTTGAAAGGTACTTTCTATAAATTCGCCGAAGGCTAAGCCTATTAATGCTGTGGGTATTGTTCCAACAATTATCGGAGGAATGAGTTTCCCATAGTCTGTTTTGAAATCAAGTCGCGCAAGCGCAGAAAGGATGTTCTTAATGTCTTTTCTGAAGAAAACGAGAACAACGATTAGTGTTCCAATGTGGAGGATGACATCAAAAAGTATTGGAGCTTTTAAGCCTAGAAAATGTTCAGCTATTTTGAGGTGTCCAGTGCTTGATATTGGGAGCCATTCTGTTAAGCCTTGAATTATGCCCAGAATTATTGTTTTTATTAAATCCAAAGGTTCTCGCCGCTTTTCTCTTTCTTATTTTCGGGTTAGGTTTAAAAGATTAATTATGTAATTTGTTAATCTTCACGTTGGTGTCTGTATGAGTGAATATCCGCTTGGAAGCGTTGAAGATCGTGAGATGCTGGCTAAAATGCCCATAGAAAAGTTGCTTGACTTCTTCTTTCTCCAAATTCGGAACTTGTGGAGGGTGGACGGCTTATACTTTTTGGGTATAGAAAAGAAGTTTGGCACAGAGGCTGCAACTGAGATTGATTCTGGTGTTTGGGCGGTTATGGCTCAAATTGAAGCCAAAGGTCTGCAGAGAATGTTTCCGGTGAGTGAAAACCCAGATATTAAAACGATTATTGGGCTTTTGCGCAAGTCAAGTTGGGCTTTAGACCAGCCTTTCAAGGCAATTGAAGTGAGCGATAAACGAGCTACGTTAAGCATTGACAGATGCAGAACGCAAGAGGCTCGGTTGAGTAAGGGATTGTACGAGTTTCCATGTAAGAAAGTGCGCTTTGGCTATTTGAAAAACTTTGCAAAAACACTGAATCCAAAAGTGGAAGCAAACTGCTTAGTCTGTCCGCCTGACAAGCACCCTAAAGATTTATGGTGCAAATGGGAATTTAAACTCTGATTTGCAAAATTTATATAGCGTTTCCACTAAAGTATAGAAAAATATAGGAAAAGCAACTATTGAATTAAAGCCGTTAGCTTAACCTAAAATCTACGTCTTTGGCTTCTTCTTTTTGACCAGCACTCTCGGCAGTAGACAGGCCTACTTGGGTCAGGTTTGAAGGGAACTTCGCATTCCTTTCCACAATCAGCACAAACTGCCTTATGCATCTCTTTCTCAGCCATTTGCTATTTCAACTCCTATACTATTTAGTGCAAAAATTGCTTCTTGCACGATGTAGCTATTCACTACATAGTCATTTATAAGAATTGCCTTGTAATCTTCCATAAAACGATTATTGCAATGGATTAAAAATCACTCATCCTCTTTTGATAGCTTAGGCGTTTATCATTCTCCAAATGGCGTCTTCCATTTCTTTACCGTGTTTCATTCCATAGTAGATTCCTGCCACCTTGGCTGCAAACGGAAGCGCCATTTGCTTGACAAGTTTGTAAAGCAGCGGGTTGTGGATTCTCTGTTCTAGAAAGGTGTCTCGCCAAATTCTGACGTTGTATTCCCAACAGCGAGTGATGAACAGCCAGCGTGCTCTTGTGAGAGAATCAACTTCTGCCCCACGCTTGTTCATTAGCAAACAGTTTTCCAGCGGAACGAAAAGCAGGGGAACATAGAAGGCTTGATAATCTTTCAAATCATCCATCAATTCAAGCGTTTCGACGACATCTTCTTCCTTTTCATCTGGAAGTCCAACAATAAACGTGGCAAGCGGATACCAATCGTTGTCGTTCAATATTCCGAAGGATTGGCTAACAATCTCTTTCCACTGTTCAGGCTTAAAAGGAAGCATTTTTCCAGCCATGTACTTCCGCATCAGTCTGACGCTTCCAGTTTCTACGCCCGTTTCAGAAGTCACGATACGCTTTTTCCCGTGACTGTACCAGTTATGCTCTATCAGGATTTCCGCGAGTTCTTTAACCATGCCCGCATCATGGACAACTGGCGCTAGCGACATATGCGAAGGTTGTATGGCTTTAACTTCAGGATGTGCTGCTACGCTTTTTACAAGTTTCAAAACTGCTTCCTTGTTTGGGATGAACTGTTTGTCTTTAGCACCGTACAGAAAGATGTCTTCCGTAACTAGAGTAATATGGTCACCACCTTCTCGTGTTGTTAATTCCACTTCTTTCATGACCTTTTCCAATGGCATGTCACGTTTTATTTGCATGGTCGGCGTACAGAACTGGCAATTTCTGCCGCAACCTCTAGAAACCTCCACACACCCATGAATAGCCGCATGCCTAATGATTGGAATCTGTTCGTTCTCTGAACTTTTCTTAACGCGAACCACGGGTGGAAGACGCTCTCCGTTAACTGCCTTCTTAAAAATCTCTACGACAGCCTCTTCTGCTTCGCCGATGACCACACAGTCTACATCATAACTTTCTGCCACTTTCTTACGTTCAAGTTGCCAAGCACCAAAACCGCCCACAATCACCTTAGACCCAAAGTTTCGAATACTTCGATGTTTCACCAGCGCCTTGAACTCGATGGCGTTCATGGATTCGCCTCCACCAACAATCGAAGAATATGTTTTGCTGACGAATCCCATTCCCGTTGGATCCATAGAAGATATACCCACTACCTTCGTGTTGGGACCTACAAAGGCGTCGAGGTCAAACGGGTGAACCACTGCCACTTCAGACTCATCAAAACCATTCTCCAAGAGAACTGCTTCCACTTTTCTCAAACCATACGGCGCATACTTTGCCCTTCCATCATTGCTACGTTTTACTGGCGGATACAGTTTCTTTCTGAGAAACCACAAAGGTATAGGACCCTTACCGAATCCAGCTACGAATGTGATAAAGGGGCTGTTGTAAAATTCACTCATCTCAGTAGCTGAAGCTGTTAATACCACTTTTACGCCTGGATTTCCTGCCATCTTTGCTTCCCTTGTTATATGTCCAAAAGGGTTCTTCACAGACTTATTAAAAATTGTTGTTAGTCATATATGAAACCTTATCCACCAATCAATCATGTGATGATTGTTGAAATGGCAGATGCAAAAATAAGAGTAAAATACCCCGACGTAAAAATAGACATCATGGTGAATTTGCATGTCCACAATAGAAGTCACTGTAAAGAGTCAGAAGGGAAGATGTGCTTTCGGACACAAAGTCGGCGATAGGATAATTTTTGATGGCAAATCGATAAAAGGCGACGTCTGCTACAGTGCTTTGATGGTTTTGCTTCCAAAAGTATATGCTATGCGTTATGGTGTAAAGTTTCCATGGAGCAAAGACAAAGATGTAATATTCAATGCTTGCCCAGATGCGAATAATCCTGTTGTGTTCGAGATTCGAAGAGTCAAAAAATAAATGTTTCCAACAAACTATGAGCCCTTCTTTCAATCTCTTTTCTTTCAAACTTACGGCGAATACCTCACACAAATTTAGCCATACTTCTTATTAGATGAGCGTTTTTTGTTTTTCAGTTGAAGTAAAATTTGACACGTTCACTCCTACTAGCCGTATTTTTCTGTCTAGCCTAAGATATTCTTGCATCAATTCTCTTGTTGTTTTCTTCAAATCTTGCAAACGATTTGTTATTAAAGGCAAGGTTTTGCTATGTGTGTGAGTTTCAAAGTTTTCATAACGCACCTTAACAGTGACTGTTTTGAAGCAAAGATTCTGTCTCAAAGCGTCGCTATGTACTTGTTCTGAAAGCCCATCCAAAGTGTTTAGGATAAACTCGAAATTTGATGTGTCCTCTTCAAAGGTTACATCCCGGCTGATGGACTTGATTTCCCCTCTTTCCTCAACTTCGCCTTTATCGATTCCATGCGCCATCAAATAAAGCTGGGTGCCCATAACACCGAAGGTTTCCGCCAGCACCGCAGGGTCGTAACTGGCTAAATCGCCTATCGTTGTAATTCCTATAACCTTTAGTTTCTGCTCAGTCTTCCGTCCAACCCAGAGAAGCCTACGCACTGGCAGCGGAGCAAGAAATTTTTCAGCTTCATCTTCTTTGACAGCTGTCAAACCGTCTGGTTTTTGGAAGTCGCTGGCTATTTTGGCTACAAGCTTGTTTGAACCTATACCTATTGAACTTGTAAGCTTTTCCTTCTCGTAAATTTCTCTTTTTATTTGTTGTGCTAGGGCTTCGGCTTCCGCATAATCCTTCACTTTTGAGGTTACATCTAGAAAAGCCTCATCTATACCCCATTGCTCAAATTTGTCTGCGTGTTTTCGCAGCATGTCCATGATTTCGTTGGAAACTTTGACATAAATTTCGTAGTTAACTGGTAAGTAGACTGCTTCTGGACAGAGTTTCCAAGCCTTTGAGATAGGCATGCCAGACCTAACACCGAACCTTCTAGCCTCATAATTGCAGGTGCTTACGACTCCTCTGCCTTTTCCTTCTTTGGGGTTTGCCCCAACAATTACTGGTTTACCCTTATATTCGGGATGCTCCCTTTCCTCAACAGCTGTGAAAAAGTGGTCCATGTCCACGTGGAATATTATACGTCTTTTCTCACTCATGAACTTCCTTTTCCATAAACACTGCTTTAGGTAAAACTGGGCGTGTTTGCTGATTTGAATCTATCGCAAAAAAGCATGTGTACACAATTTGGCATATGTTTAATTTCGCTAACGATTTTTGGTTCATAACCCTTAATGCCATCTTTATCTAGATAGTATGGCAATTGTTGGAGGAGCATGCAATGCAGAATATTTCGACGGATGCTGCTCAGCAAATAGCTGTTGATTATCTTAAGAAAAGGAAGAATACGGAAAAGATTGATGTTTCCACAGTTGAGCAAAAGAATGGAGCTTGGGTCATCAAGGGCGTATGTCCCATAGACTTGGAAGGGCATCCGTGGGCTGAAAAATTCGAGGTTGTTGTAGACAAGAAGGGGAAAATTAGATCCACGGACTTTTCGTTGCTATAGAGATTAACTTTAACTAATGCTTCTTATGATCGCATCCTGCCAATTCAACCATCGCTTTCAATAAAATTCAAAAGTTATATCTGAATAATCGCTAATAACATTCTTGAGGATGTCGGTGCTCTTGTTCGAGAAGATTTTAGTCCCATTAGATGGATCTGAACATTCATTAAAAGCCTTAACCATCGCAATTCAAATAGCTAAAAAGTTTGGCGGAAAAATAACATTGATTCACGTTTATTCTGTTGCTGTTAGACCTGTCATAATGCCTGAGCCAACCACCTTAACCCCTCCAATGATTCCAGTTATGACTCCTGAAGAAGTTTCTAAGGCAGTTGAAGTGACTCGTAAGGCTGGTGCTAGTATCTTGGCAGACGGTGAACAAAAAGTTAAGGTTGAAGAGGTTCAAGTTGAAACTCTGCTCAAGGAAGGACATACGGTTCAAGAGATTGTTAAAACGGCAAAAGAAGGCAAGTTTGATTTAATCGTTATTGGAGGCAGAGGCATAAGTAAAATAAGAGAACTGCTTTTAGGAAGCGTGACCGACGGAGTAATACATCATGCACCGTGCCCAGTTTTGGTCATCAAATTGGTTCCGCGATCAGAAGACTGTGCTTCTCATCCACAATCTCAGCCTTAAACTCAGGTGCCATCTGTCTAGTTCTCAAGTTCTTAATTACAAAAAAGTATAGAAAATTATTTCTCTTTCTTTTGCTAAATAAAGAAATTCTGAGTGTGAAACTTGATGCAGAGAAAAGATTTTCTTCAAGAACCTGTAAAACACATAAAAATAAACGGAAAACTTACGGTGGACCAGTTAATCCAGCAGTTCAAAAATTCGGGCTCTTTCGGGGCTGGAAGACTTTCAGATGCATGCGACATTTATGAACGGATGGCACGGGATGATGAATGTACAATTTTCTTGGCTTTAGCTGGGGCTGTTGTTCCGGCTGGTATGCGTTCGCTAATTGCAGATTTAATTCGCGAAAGACTTATTGATGTGGTTGTGAGCACGGGAGCAAACATGGTTCACGACGCAATAGAAGCCCTCGGCGGTCACCATTATAAGGGACATTGGTTTGTGGACGATTATATGCTTTACAAGTATCACATATACCGTATATACGACGTTTTCGTGCCTGAAGAAGACTTCATGAAACTAGACTATAAGCTTGCGGAAATGTACGACGAGATAGCTACGGAAAACAATGGAAAAAGTCTGTCTTCAAACGAGTTTGCGTGGGAATTAGGCAAAAGACTTAACGACTCGAACTCTATTTTGAGGGCAGCATACGAAGCAAAAGTGCCTATTTTTCTTCCAGCAGTTCGTGACTCAGAATTCGGGTTTATTCACTGGCTTCATGCTTCTCGGGAAAACTGCAAGAATCCTTTGGTTGTGGACGCTTTTAAAGATGTGCCAGAGATAGTTAACATCTGTAAACGTTCTTCTAAAAATGGCATGATAGTCATTGGGGGAGGAGTACCTAGAAATACTGTTCAATCTGCTGCTCTTGCATCTAAAAAAGGCATGGATTATGCAGTAATAATAACCATGGATCGCCCTGAGCCAGGGGGATTGTCTGGCTCAACATTGGAAGAAACCGTAAGCTGGGGGAAGGTGAAAAATTCAGCGAATAAGGTTATGGTTATTGGTGATGCCATGATAGTTTTTCCAGTGATTGTCGCTTCAGTTCTTGAAAGGTTGGGCAAGGATTTCAATCGGATGCCGTGCTTAAAACACGAGACGCCAAAAGCAATTGGAGGAAGCTAGTTGGGACGAAGAGCTGGGACGAAACAGAAGTTTTGTGGAAACTGCGGCAATCACAACCCATACAATTATCCTGAAGAAGTGTTTTGTTCAATACGTTTTTCTGAAAACAAAAATCCGATAGTGTCGACTTTATGGTGCTGTGAAGAATGGAACCCAAGTAGCCAAGAATGCTATTGCGTTGAAGAAGCCATGAAAAACAAGAAAAGCAAATAATTCTTTTTCTCTTTCTTAATCTAACGCGAAAGTTATTATAAGGAACTTTTAGTGTTAAACTTGTTAGTGTTGAAGCCCGGTGGTGTAGCGGTCAAGCATGGCGGGCTCTGGACCCGCTGACGAGAGTTCGAATCTCTCCCGGGCTACTTAGTGTTTGTGTGTGCAACGGTGTTAGGCCTCTCTATTTGGAGTCAAACATGTTTTTTATTCTTGATGTGTGGTATGAACGAGAGTTTGAAGCTATCCCGGGCTACCGACAATCTGTCCGCACAGCCCCAACTGCGACATAGACAACGATTGAAAATGGAACTAAAAGGCTACCACATAATATGCAAAAACTACGGAAAGGTTGACCTATAACCCACATTTAAATTATATTTGACGTTTATTTATGTCTCTTTAATTCTGAGCGAACACTGAGCAATAAGGCTGTTGCTGTAATCTGCATCAAAAGAACATAAAACATTACTAAAATGAAGGGTGGCTTTAACTCCATTAGTAAGCCATACACTGCGCCACTGATGAGGAACCCGACACCGTAGGCTGTGTTGAAAATGCCGTAAGCCGTGCCCCTCGAAGAAATTGGTGTGAGCTCTGAAACTGCTGCGCGATAAATTGATTCTTGCGTTCCAAGCACCAAGCCGAAGACTACCGCAGCAGCTATAAGCGTTGACAGTTCAGCACCAACCATGGTAAGTAACGGTGGGAACAAGGAAAGCAGAAATGGCATAACTAACACTCCTATTCCAAACTTGTCGTAGGCATAACCAGCAATTAATGCCATAGGCGCATCTACACCTTGAATAAGCAAGTAGATTAGGGGCACAATCCACTGCTGTGTCGGCTGAAGAATGGTTGAGGCTTTATAGAGTATTAACGTGTAGGTTATAAGCCCAACAGTATTTAACAGAACGGCAAAAGTGTAAATATAGAAGGGTCTTGCGAGTTTCTCCCTTTTCCCTTCAATCTTTTGCGGTTCAGTGACAATTGTTTTAGAGCCTATTCTCTTATGAGTGTAGGCTAAAACGACTAAAAGCACTAGAAAAGGCAAGAAAAGAAAGCCGAAAGTAAAACTATAATTGTTGGTTGAAAGCATCAAAGAAGCCACCATTAGAGGTCCAAGGATGCCACCTACTTGATCCAAAAGTTCATGAATACCAAATGCTTTGCCAGCTCCCACATCCTTGCTTATAATTGATAAAACCGTGTCTCTGGAAGGAGACCTGAAAGCCTTCCCAAACCTTTCCAGCAAAACAAGGATTACAGCTATTTCCAAGCCTAGGGGAAGTCCTAAAAGCGGAATTGAAATGATTAGACCGTAGCCTAAGAATATGAAGAGCCAGTAGGCATGGGTTGTGTCGGCTAAAAATCCGCTAACAAGTCTCATCGCATAGCCTAAAAAGTCGCCTAATCCACCAACCAAACCCACAATTAATGCTGTAGCGCCTAAAAACTCAAGATAGCTGGGCACTATGCCCCTAGAGCCTTCATAAACAACGTCGCCCATCAAACTTACAATTCCAAGAAGAAGAATACCAAAATAGGCATTTTTACGGTTGTTTGAACTTGCCTCTTGGCGCATTTTTTACCGCCGACTAGGGTTATTCAATCGTTTCGTTACTGTTTCGTTTATTTCGTAAAACGTGATATTGCCTTTTCATGCTTTTCTAAGGATTTTCTAAAGGCTTCTGAGGCGTCTTTTTCAAGCCAGTTCAAATAGGCTAGACTTACCACGATTATGTCTGCTATGTCCACTTCTATGCCTTTGCCGAGCCTTCCTTCTGCAATGTATTTTTCTGCAACCTGTCCCACTTGTTCTGCTAGAAGAGTAATGAAGAAACTGGATGTGAAGACTTCTTTTTTATGGGCGGCATAAGAAATTTTCTTTACCGTTTCTTGGGCTTCTTTTAACATTCACATCAAACCTTTTCTTTTTTCTGATAACCTTAAACTGTTTCAGTATATAAAAATTCGAAGTTAAAGAAGGAATTCGTGAGCGAAAGCTTTTATTAAAGTTCAAAACTTACTTTGGCAATACCATTAAAAGATGATGCAATATGGCTTTGCAGAAAGGCGACTTCATACTGATAGATTATATTGCTAAAGTGAAAGAAACAAAGGAAACTTTCGACACGACCATTGAAGAAACAGCCAAAAAAGAACGCTTATACAAAGAAGGCGAAATCTACGAACCAAAACTAGTAGTGATAGGAGAAGGGTGGGTTCTTAAAGTGTTAGACGAAAGCCTGGCAACAATGGAAATTGGCAAAACAACTCCCGTTGAAATATCGCCAGAAAAAGCCTTTGGAGAAAGGGACCCTGAAAAAGTCAAGCGTGTTTCGTTGAAAAACTTGACCGCTAAAGGAATAACTCCAACTCTTGGGATGCGCATTGAATATGATAGTAAAATGGCTACCGTTCGAGCAGCAGGTGCTGGGCGTGTCTTACTAGATTTTAATCCTCCTTTAGCCGGAAAGACACTAGTTTATGAAGTGACAGTCCAAAAGAAACTTGAAACAATAAAAGAAAAAATTGCAACGCTTACCCACCGCAGGATATTAGCCGTAGAAGAAAACAAATTTAAGTTCACGATTAAAGAGAAAACTGTTAATATAGAAATGCCTGAAGAAGCCTTCTACCTAGAGGGAATACAAGTCGCTAAGAGAGGCATAGCCACAGACATACAGAAATTTTTCCCGAAAATAACCGCCGTCAAATTCATTGAAACCTTTAAAGCTGAACCCAAAACCAAAACAAAAACTTAGCTTTATATGACCTCTGTCATTTTTGCAAGCTTTTCGCAAGCCTCAACTTTTAAATTTAGCTTGTTGAGGATTGTGTATCTTTCAGGTCTTATTGTCGTAGCTATTTCTAAAGCTTTTACTGCATCTTCCTTTTCTATACCTAGCTCGCAAGCATTCGTTGGCGCGCCCAACTTCTTCAAACTATCTCTTACACGCCTCCAGTTTGCCCTATGCAGATGAGCCATCATTATTGTTCCAACGCCACATTGTTCGCCATGCATGGCGTGAGTAGGTTTAATCATGTCAAGAGCGTGGCTAAACAAATGCTCTGAACCACTACACGGGCGACTGGTTCCAGCGATGCTCATGGATACGCCGCAACTTATCAGGGCTTCTATGAGCACCCGCAAACCTTCCTCACTTTCCTGTTTAATCAGCTCAGCACTTTCCATTACCAGTTTAGAACTCATCAAAGCTAGGCTTGCAGCATATCCCCCATAATACTCATTTATCTCGTCATGCGCCAATTTCCAGTCCTTCACAGCTGTGAATTTTGCAATAACATCTCCACAACCGCTTACGGCGAAACGCCAAGGCGCTTGCATTATTATGTTTGTGTCTGCTATAATGGCTATGGGTGCTTGAGCCATAATAGAATATGGTTTTTCAAAGCCCTTGACAGAAGACAGGGGGCTCGCAATTCCATCATGAGAAGCTGTTGTTGGAACACTTATAAACGGAGTTTCTTGGCGAGCTGAGCTCAACTTTGCGACATCTATCTTTGTTCCACCGCCCACTCCAAAAACAACTTGCGGTTTCATGACTCTTATTTTTTCTTCAACACCTTCCACATCTTCAACCGTTGCTGATTCAACAAGAAAAGTGTTAACTTCCAACCCTTCTTCTTCAAGCAGCGCCTTAACAGTTTTTCCAGCAATATCATAAGTTTTTGAACCCGCAACTATAAGCGCAGATTTCGTAAATCCCAATCTTAGCGAGATTTCAGGAACACACTCTATAGTACCATTTCCAACAAGAACTTCCCTCGGAAGCTGCATCCAATGATGTTTTAGGGGCAAATCAACCACTATTCAGCTTTTTAGTCTTCTTTAATCTCAAAGCGATGTGTGTTTAAACCTTTTTAAACTCAGCGATTCCTGATTAAAACTGTTGTTTTATTTTACTGTTATAAACCGTAATATTAATAAATGTCATGGTTATGATTACATGATGCTACTTCCTAGTGAAGTAAACTCGCGATGCATTTGGATTTTGGGAGAAAAATAAAATGGTGAATAATGATGCAGTCGATCGATTAGTGTTAAAGGGAACAACAACCATCGGCGTCGTATGTAAAGACGGCATCATATTGGCTTCAGACACCCGTGTAACCATGGGTTTCTACGTAGCCCACAAACATGGGAAAAAAATATACAAAATAGATGATCACCTAGCCATGACCATCGCCGGGTCACTTGCCGACGCGCAGAGGACAGTCGATATATTAACGGCAAACGCGCAGCTTTACAAACTGAACATGAGTAGGCCTTTGCCTGTAAGTTCAGCGGCAAGGCTTATCTCGAATCTTTTGTTTTCAGCTAGATATGCACCGTTGCAGACGCAAGTTCTAATAGGCGGTGTGGATGACACTGGACCGCACGTTTTCTCATTAGATCCATTTGGCAGTTTGACAGAGGAAAAATGCGTTGCCACTGGCTCAGGCTCACCAATAGCCTACGGTATCTTAGAAGACAAATACAAGGAGGACGTATCCGTTAAGGAGTTTTTGCCCATAATTGTCAAAGCTGTTAACTCCGCTATGAAACGAGATGCGGCAAGTGGAGACAGTTTTAACGTTGCAGTAATAGATGAGAAGGGTTATCGAGAGTTAACTGATGAGGGAAAGAAAAAACTTCTAGCAGATTGAGGAAGTTAAAATCGTGGCGCCAGGTTCTGAAAGAGATAAGATAGAAATAAGCCAGTACATATTAGAACATGTTCCCAAAGAAGCTGAAGTGACAAGAATAGAGTATGAAGGGTCAACGCTCGCTGTTTATACCAAAAAACCAGAAATATTAGTTGAACAAAGCAGCGTAATCGTGGACATAGTTAACGTCATTAGAAAAAGAATAGTTATACGCTCTGACCCCTCGGTGAGACTTCCAGAAAATGATGCCGAAAGAATAGCGCGTGAAATAATCTCGCCTGAAGCAGAAGTGACAGACATAAATTTCGACCCAAGCCTCGGCGAAATAATAATTGAAGCTAAAAAACCTGGGCTTGTTATTGGAAAAAATGGAATGGTTTTACAAGAAATTATAAAGCGGACTAAATGGCGTCCTCATGTTTTGAGGAGTCCACCATTACGCTCGAAAATAGTAACTCACATGCGTCATTACCTTCATTCGGAAAGCAAGGAAAGAGAAAGAATACTGCGCACTATAGGCGAAAGGATTTTCAGACCTAAAACCTACGAGGTTGGCGACGTCAGAATTACAGCCCTTGGAGGGGTTCAGGAGGTTGGAAGGTCAGCCTTCCTTGTTCAAACGAGAGAAAGCAGCGTACTATTAGACTGTGGCATTAATCCAGGTTCTTCAAAGCCATTTGAAGCTTTTCCAAGACTTGATAATCCCGTGTTTGAAGTTGACTCTTTAGATGCCGTTGTTATAAGCCATGCTCACCTTGACCATTGCGGTTTGGTGCCCTTCCTTTACAAATATGGATATGACGGTCCAGTTTACTGTTCAGCTCCAACTTCCAATCTGATGACGCTGCTTCAACTAGATTATTTGGATGTAGCGAGCAAGCAAGGCATAATAGCGCCGTATGACCAGAAAGATGTTCGTGAATGCGTCTTGCACACGATTCCTTTGCGGTATGGTGTTGTGACAGACATAGCTCCAGACATCCGCTTAACCCTTCATAACGCTGGTCACATTCTCGGTTCCTCTATTATTCACTTGCACATAGGCGAAGGTTTGCACAATATTGTCTATACTGGCGACTACAAATATGCAAGAACCATGTTACTGGAAGCAGCAGAAACAGAGTTTCCAAGAGTTGAAACAGTAATAACTGAAAGCACTTATGGAGGTGTAGACGATGTCATGCCTTCGCGTGTTGAAGCTGAAGAACGTCTAACAGCCATCATAAATGAAACTCTAGAGCGTAAAGGCAAAGTTTTAATTCCTGTGCCAGCGGTTGGAAGGGCTCAAGAAATAATGCTCATTATTGACGGGTATATGCGGCGTGGGCTGATGAAAGAAGCACCAGTTTTTATTGAAGGCATGATTTCAGAAGCAACCGCAATTCACACGGCTTATCCAGAATACTTGGGTAGAGAAGTTCGCCACAGCATACTTCACGAGGGAATTAATCCCTTTCAATCAGACTACTTCACGATTGTGGAGCATCCAAATGTTAGACAAGAAATAATAGATGGCGAGCCATGCATTATTATGGCGACTTCTGGAATGCTTGAAGGCGGACCTGTTATAGAGTACTTCAAAAGCTTGGCAGAAAGCGAATTGAACACGATAATTTTTGTTAGCTATCAAATTGAAGGCACATTGGGAAGGAGAGTGAAGAAGGGCTTAACCGATGTTACAATGATGAACAGCGAGGGCAAACTAGACGTTGTGAAAATTAGATTGCGTGCAGAGTCGATTGAAGGTTTCTCGGGGCACTCTGACAGACGACAAATAATCAACTATATAGTCCAGTTGATGCCTAAGCCTGAAAGAGTTGTTGTGTGTCATGGTGAAAGGGCAAAATGTCTAAGCATAGCGAATTTCATTCAGAGGAGATGTGAGGTTCAAACACTCGTTCCAACGGTTATGGAAACATTTAGGCTGTTGTAGGAGTGTTGTCAGCAAAAAATCCACCAAGAAAATAACCAGCTTTTACATTTGGGTAAAACATAATTGGACGAAACACTCGTTGTTTTCTTTGTAACCAGTAGTTCGTGGGTTCAAATCCCACGCCCCACACTAGAATCCGCGGCTGATGTTTAAATTCTCGGTTTCTTATAGGTAAGTTTTTGGTAATGTTTCCGATGGTCCAAAGAATAGAGCGCGCTAATAGTGGGATGTAACATAGGCATACAAACGCCGGCAGGTCTTAAGCAGAGGTAAGGTCAGGATTTTTGTTTTCTTTTTTGCATTTCATTGTAGAGGTATTCATATTCAGCATATAGTTGTGGATGCAATTCCTTTCTAAAGCCTTCTACTATAGGCTTCATTTTTTCCCATGTATAGATGGGTGCAGTGGGGAAGAGCCTTGTAACAAGGTTAAAGTCTATAAGTTTCATGTATAGAAGAATACCAACGCCGTTAAAGAATACGCTAACTGTGGCAAATGCTATGGCTTCTGGTTTTTCAGGAAAACCTGTAGGAGCATACTTTTTCTTGTAGTCGTTGAAGTCCTCAAATTCCATCATCATGAATTTATTCATTGCTTCCCAAAATTCCACACTGCTGTAAGTTGAGTATAGTCTTATGACGAGGTCTGTTTGTCTTATTTTGGTTTGGTTTCGAAGCTGAAAGCTGTAGTAAATGACTCCTGCCACCACACTTGCGGCTGCAACCACCACCGAAACTGATGATATATCAACCATTTTTAACACCTAAAAAGAACATATTGGCGAGACACATCTTAAAAGTTAGCAATCGATGAAACTGTCTTCTATTCTTCTTTAAAACCGTTCATGCAGCAGAAACCACATTCATAATCCTAGCAAACCCAAACCCACCTTCATATTTGGATCCAAATAGAGGGGCCTAGCGCTGTTGCACGCACGCACACACAACTAAGCCGCTGTAGGTATGGGTTCGTTTGAAATTGGCGTCTTTTCCCGCCAAATCCTAACACCCGGAGGACAGATAACCACCCGCTCCTCGCCTAATCTCGCAATGTCCCCACCAACAGACTCAACGAACTCGCATAACTCGTTTACCGCACGTTTAACATCATCAATGCTCTTGCTTGCGAGAGGAGATACCCTAAGAATCATGATATTACCAGATTTTACTTCATTTTTCACAGCGTCCAAGTCAGATAAATCGCGAAGGGGCATAGCCTTCAAATAGGCTTTGCCAGAGCCTGTCCTAACTTCAACCTCCTTCTCAACTTTCTTGGATTTGCGAAGTATATTACTTAAACCTGGCAAACTTCTCCTCTCTAACACACTATTTTCTATTTTCAAGAGTTTAAGTGTTTCTTAATTCCACATCTGAATTGATAATACAAATTTAACTATTAAGTATTTTATGAATTCAAAATTATTATTCAGCCTTCACTAAGCCTTAGCTTCAAGCTGCTTTATGAAATTCCATATTTTGTCACCGACAAAATGAACATTTCTAACGACAATACCATGCGCTGCTTTTTTTGCCGCGTCCATATCGTAGATGATCTCACCTACTACTATCGGTTTACCATGTTTCTCATCTGCAACAAGAACAAAATCGCCCTCTCTGAATTGTCCTTCGAAACGGGTGATTCCAGGTGCCATAACATTTGCTCCATTGCATACATGCGGAACCGCGCCCATGTCAATAAAAACCTTGGGTGATGAAGCGAGAAATTCGTTGAAAACTAGGGTTGGGAAAAAATTTTCTCCGGCTTTAACCAATAATGGCTTGCCGTTGATAAGGTAGATTTCGGCAAATTCTGTTTGAATAAGTTCAACGTTAGCTTTAGTCTTGAAGATTTGCTCTAAATCGACTTTAAGTTTTTCCGAGGCTTTTTTTAAGAGGGCTTTTGCATCTTTGGATTTTAAGAAATATCTTCTAAATTTTTCTGGCATAACGCTTCTCTCTTAGATAGGTTTAAATGGTATAAGTTTAAGTATAAAAGGCATAAAATATAGTTCGAGGTTTCAGAATGAGCGAGATGACAACCGAAATCCTTGAGCAAAACCTTGGTAAAATCATGCTTGTGCGATTGAAAGGCGGAAAAAGTTTACGTGGAAGACTAAAGGGGTTCGACCAACATCTAAACTTGGTTTTGGAGGAAACAGAAGACACTACGAATGCTGAAAACATGAAAAAGCTAGGTTTAATAATTGTTCGAGGAGACAACGTGGTTCTCATTTCACCTCCGCCAAGGTGACACCTTTGGGAAAGGGAACACCATCTTTCGGCAAACGTGCTGGTAAGACGCTTCACATACGTTGTAGGCGATGTGGAAGAAGATCTTATAACGTAGCAAAGAAACGGTGTGCGGCCTGTGGGTATGGAGACACAGCAGTTGTCAAGAGGTATTCTTGGCGAACTAAAACCCTTAATAGAGAAAGAGTACGCTAAAACATTGATTTTTTATTGAGAAAACTGATAGTATGTTCTATTCGAATATGCGCATAAACTTTTGGCATGGACATCTAATTCAAAAGGTTGTTCGCATCTTCTTTATTTTTAGCCCACAAAATTAATGTGGGAGACACTATCCATAGCCAAACATTGAAGATTCCCCATATTATGTCCAAAGGAAACGGCATCATTTTAAAACCCGTTAGGGCGACTATAAAACCGGCTGAGGCATCAACCGCTATAGTTACTATTTTCTTAGCGTCCATTTTTCCATAATCCCCTTTCTCCAGCAAATGTTATCTTGAAATTGTGAATATACGTCATCAGAAGCTATGTACTACTCCTGTAGTAACCCTTGTCAATTTTGACGTAGATTAATGGTCCCTTGCTTCGGGTTAGTTCTCTTGCTTTCCTTAAAGCGTTATTAATAACATTCATTGTTTGTTCTTCTTCATTAAAGTACTCTCTGCTTTTTTCGCCTAATTCCATTTTTAGGAGATTTTCTGCGAGAATTGATGTACCGCAGATTTCTCCATTCTTAATGAGCGTGGATGATACTAATTCTTGCATTTCTTGACGGTTTGAAAGTTTTCTCCATAACGGCTCCGCATTGCTAAGGATTTTTGTGACTTTATTCCATCTATTAGAATTTTCGTTGCCTATGAGCAGTTTTACTCGTTCTTTCCATTTTTTAAACCATATTCCCGTCCAAATGCCCAAAAATTCTTCCAACTCGCTTGGATTTTCTTTAAAGAACTTTTCTAACATTTCCACAAGTTCGCATTCGTTTGCTTCCTTTCCAACAAGGTTCCAATGGACTTTAAGATAGTTTGTTAAGTCTTGACATGCTATTTGTAGTACCTTTCGGTCTGAACCGAAAACATCCATCGTTGGGTCTATTTCTTTAAGTTTCTCTGACAACAGTATTTCTATGAAATTCATTGGATATTCCCGCTCGAAGCCTTCTCCACCTTAAACTAGAGATTGAGCTTTTAATTAAGCTTTATTTATGGTTGCTTCTATAACTTTTTTCAGTAATTTTCTGCTATATTTCAGTTTTAGGAATATCTAAAGCTTGTTTTTCAAGTTATTCGAGAAAATCTGGGAGTTTGTTGACGCTTTCAAGAATTAAATCTGGTTTTTCGCTCTCCAGCTCTTCACGAGAGAAAATTCCAGATAAAACTGCAACTGTTTTAGCTCCAGCGTTTTTTCCAGCTTTTATATCTACGATGGAGTCTCCCACAACCACACATTCGCACATTTGAAAATCAAATTGTTTTGCACATTTTATCAGCGCTTCTGGAGAAGGTTTTGGATTATGCGTGTCCAAGGCTGTTATTATGTATTTGAAGTATTTTGCTAATCCGAATTTTTCCAACTCTTTAATGACATTTTCTTTTGGAACATAACGCATGGTTATTAATGCCAGCTTTGCCTTCTCTGAAAGTTTTTTCAGCGTCTCTGAAACTTTTCGCATCGGTCTAGTTTTTGAGGATGTTGCTTGATAGTAGGCAATAAGATAGATGTCTAAAAATTTTTGGGCATCAATTCCTTTCAGCAAGTCTTTTATTGGAAGGTTTTGTTCGAGTCTTTTGGGAATTTCTGTCGCTATTTTGGCGTCTACCATTCTTTGTCCTATCGTTTTGAAGGCGGTTTTTACTGCTACTAGGTATGCTTCCTTCGAGTCTACTATTGTGCCGTCTAAGTCGAGGAGTATTCCTTTGGCTTTAAGCATTGGCTTTTTCATTTTTATTCTGCTCAATTTGTGCTTATTACTGCCTTATGATTCGATGAGTTTTTATTAACTACGAAGTATAACATCCATTTTTTTATGGTTTTCGTTATGTCTTTAGAAGTTGCCAATAACGATTCTCAAATCAACCTTTAGTTCAATCTATTTATAGGGGGGCTATAAACATTTCGAAAGCAAAAAAGCTCAACAGCTCTTCCGCAAACGAGAATAGATGTCGATAAGTTTTTATTTACGGTTAATTGTCTAAAGGTAAATACCCAATAAAAATGTCGAGAACAGTTGCATTAGGAATGAACGGTAATGGCTAGGAAAGCGCGAATACGATTAACAAGCACAGACTACACGAAACTAGAAGAAGTATGTGAAGAACTGAAAGCCATCGCCCAGAAAACAGGAGTCAAACTAAACGGTCCAGTTCCACTGCCCACCAAAAGACTGAAAGTTCCCGTTTTGAAGTCACCTTGTGGTGAAGGAACCTTAACATGGGACAAATGGGAAATGCGAATTCATAAGCGCCTAATTGACATTGATGCTGAAGAGCGTGTTATGAGGCGTATTATGCGGATTCGTGTTCCTGAAGAAGTGCATGTAACTATTGAGCTTCTCTAATTACCTAAGCAGACGTTTACTTTTTCCGTCTATCCCACTTAAACAATGGACATTGTTTGCATTTTTCCAGAAATTCTAAACCCTTACTTGTTGTTTTGAAAAGATGTTTCTCATCTAATTCTAGCAACTTCTTCTCTACTAATACATTCAGATACTTTTTCGATTGCACGTAAGACAAACCTACTTCGCTCATCAATTCTGTCTTTTTCTTTCCAGAAGTTGCCTTCCTCAATATTTCGAATGTGATGTCGTGCCTGTCCCTATTAATCATTCACACCACATGTTAAGGATTGTTATTTGTTGTATAAGTTCTTTTCATTTCTCAAAACAATGTTGCGGGTATGAGTTGATAAGAGATCACCGTAAGGATTACACTCGGCGTGAAGGCTAGGACCCAGTTTTTCTTGTTCCATTGGAAAACTTTGAATCCGTCAAGTATTCCCAGTGGAATAAGGTTGAAAAGGGCTATCCAAGCGTTGAAGAAGGCGGCAAGTGCAAGTATGACTATTTGCGGCGGAAAAAGAAAGGCTACAGCTAGAAACATGGTTGATAATGTGATGTTTGTCATTGGTCCTGCTATGGCTGTTTTTCCCATGCTTTTCATGTCTGCAAATCCAGAGATCATAACTGCTCCTGGAGATATGATTTTGAAGAGTGGCGTGATTACGGAAATTAATGTTAAGATGGCGCCTATGAGTGTTAGTCTGAACTCTGCCCATAAGCCTTCTTTTTGTGCGGTGATTTTGTGGGCTATTTCGTGTAGGAAGAATGATGTTGTCAATATTGTTGTGAAAGTGGCTAGCATAACGTAATCGGTGTAGAAAGGATTTGAAAACAATCCTAATGATAGTCCAGCGCTGATGACCAGTAATGCGGCTATTGTTAAGTGTTTGATTTCTTTATTGCTGAAGTGTATTTTTGCTTTTGTTGGTTGAGTTGGCGCGTAGCTGATTGTGTATTCGTATGGTTTTTGTTTTTGAACAATTATGGGTTGTGTTTGTTCTTTTGGTGTGCGTGCTTGTTCTATTTGTGGGCATTCGTGGTTTTCTGGGAGACGATGTTCAGAACAGAAATAGTCTCCACAATATTGGCATCTAAAAGGTAGAAAGACTTCTTTTTGGCATTTTTGACATTTCATGGCAACGCGCCTTTTGCGTTAAGATGCTGTTGGTTAACTGTTTATATGTTTCCCTAAATCCACTGGAAAAATTATGCATACATTGATTTGCTAAATACTTAAAACCAGCAATAATAAAGCTAAATCTAGGTGTTAACAGTTTGATGTGAGGGAAAGTGGCATTTGAGGGCTTTCAGTTTTGTTCATGCTGCAGATTTACATTTAGGCTATTCACAGTATGGCTTAGAAGTGAGACGCGAAGACTTTGACAAGTCTTTCCAAGAACTAGTCGACAAAACCATCGAGTTAAAACCAGACTTCATAATCATCGCCGGAGACTTGTTCCATCATGCGCATCCTTCTAATGTTACATTAGAAAACGCCATCAAAAACTTTAGTCGCCTGCGAGAAGCTGGTATTCCAGTTTTAACAGTTGACGGTTCGCATGATTCAGCGCCCAATGTTATAACTGGCACCATCTTGAATCCTCTGGACAGTGCTGGACTGATTTATCATTTGCCTAGGCACGAGGGAGCCTGCTGGCAAAAGCCAGACTGCTGCTACGTTTACGGCGTGCCAAACTTCAGAACTAGACGCAAAACTGAAGAATTGCTTCCGGCTTTCATGGAACAAAACAAACCAACGCCAGACCCATCCCTATTCAACATTTTCGCTTTTCACATGGCATTAGACCTTCCAAGCGTAAAGCCTCCGTATATAGAGGCTGAGGCTCCGCCTGGGCTCATACCGGAAGGCTTCGACTATTACGCTGCTGGACATGTGCACATACCCTATAAGGAAAAGTTTAAAACAGGGCTACTTGTCTACAGCGGATGCACAGAAACCGTCAACTATGATGAAACTAAAATTAAGAAAGGCTTCTACCATGTTAAAATAGACGAAAAAAGAATGGTTTCACCAGAGTTTATCGAGCTTGAATCACCACGCAGGTTTACTGTTTTAGAACAAGATTTTACAGGTGTAACTCCATCAAAAATTACGGAATTAGCTGTTCAGCTTGTGAAGGGAGCTGATGAAGATAAAGTAATTATTATTCCGGTGTTGAAGGGGGTTTTGCCTGCAGAGGCAAGCCGTGCAGAGGTAGATGTTGCCCAAATAAGGAGTGCTGCTGAAAGGGCTTTGTTTGTGCATCCCCTTGTTCTGTTACGTGAAAGTGAGGTTTCAGAGGAGGTTGTTCGTTCAATATTCGAAAGCGAATTCAAAGATTTAAAAACGAAGGCTTTCGAATACTTCTTGCAGATTTTTTCTGAACGCCATAGCCGCGATGAAGCCGAAAAAATAGCCCGTATCGCAGTCAACCTAATTGAACCCTTAACCAAAAAGCACGAGGAAAAAGTGAAACAAACCATAGAGGAGCTTCTAAAATGAAGATTGAAATTGTCCAACTAGAAAACATTCGCTCTCACGTGAAATCAACAGTGCCCTTTACAAGAGGCTTCAACTGCCTTGTCGGCGGTTTGGGCTGTGGAAAATCCAGCATTTTATACGCCATAGACTTCGCGTTGTTTGGAGACCCCCTTGGCAGAAGCTACGAGTATCTATTACGCGAAGGCGCAGACAACGGAAAAGTTGCAGTTCAGTTTGTTCAAAATGGGAAAAGCTACGAGATATCCCGTGGACTGAAAAGACGTGGGAAGGGCATAGGACAAGACTTTGACGAACTGAAACTTTACGAAGGCGAAAATCTGATGGCAAGCTTGAAAAGTGAAGCTGTGACAGAGCAGTTTAAGGCAATAACGGGTTTAGATAAAGAACTTTTTCGCGAGATAGTCTGGATTAGACAAGAACACTTAAAAGAACTCCTAGACGCACGACCGAGAGATAGACAAACACGCCTAGACGAATTGTTTGGACTATCTGACTACAATATAGCATGGACCAATATTGCAAATTACCAGCGGGACTACGAAACAGAAAAACGGGTTTATGAAAAAGACCCCGATGTTGTTGGAATGGAAAAACTGAACGCTGAATACAACCGAACGGTTGAGGAATTTTCACTCATCGAAATCGAGTTACACGAAACGGCAAAAAAGCTAAATGAAGCAAAAAAAACTTTGGAAGAAGCTGATTTTAAACTTAAGAAACTGGAAGAGATAAGGCTGCAACTTGAAGAACTAAGGCAAAGGGAAACAGAGACTCTTGCAAACCTGAAAAACGTGGAAGATTTGTCAGAATCTTTAGCGGAGAAAATCGAAGCAAAGAAAAATGCCGTCGAGAATTTGAATCAGCGTTTAAACGCTATGGAGGCTCAGATGAAATCTTACAAGGAAGAGCTTAATGCAATTGGTATATTGCCAGATCAGCCTATGGAAACTTTGAGAGATTATTTGGGAACCTTTGAAGATCAAATTTCCAGCCTGAAAGGCGAACAGGAAGCAGCCGTCAGAGGAATACGGGACGATCAAAAGCGAGTTTCTGCTCTTTCCACTGAAAACCGCTGTCCACTTTGCCTGCAGTCAATATCGGAGGATTACAAAAACAGCCTAGTGCAGAGGCTTCAGGAGGAAAATAGTGAACGACAAAAGACCATAGATCAACTTCAAAATGACATAAAAGAGCTTCAGCAAACGAAGAATAAGGCCAACGCTGCCTTTTCGAACTTGCAGATGATTATTCCAAGGATTGGAGATTTGAAAACTCGCATAGATGAGGAGTCTCAAGCTTTGAACGAGCTTTCACAAGAGTTTGAAGGGAAGCAAAGACTTGAAAAAGGAATGCGAGAACAACTAGAAGTTCTGAGAGTGGAAATTAGCAAACTTGATGTGTCTCAGCTTGAGGCTGCAAAAACACATAAAAATCAGGCTCAAGATCAATTTTACACAATTCAATCCCATTTGCGTGCTAAAGAGGACGGTAAGAAATACTTGGTTAAGCGTTTAGACGAAACAAAGGAGAGAATCGACCAAGCTCAGCAAAAAATTGAACGTATGGAGAAAATAGTGAAGGTTGTTGAGGTTATCGGTGGCATACGCGATGCTTACAGAAGTATCCAGCCAAAGCTGCGTAGCGAATTTGTAAAGGTTCTGAGAAACTTTGTTCAGCAAGTTCTTGACAGCTTAGTGGGCGGAGAAGGGTCTCTAATAAACGTTCTAATTGATGAGGCTTATACGCCCTATGTTAAAAGTGAAAGCGGTGTTGAAAGGGAAGTTTCAAACTTATCAGGCGGAGAAAGAACATTGCTCGCATTTGCGTATCGTCTAGGTTTAGGTCAGCTGATTATGCAGTCTAGAACAGGCCATGGATTAAGCATGCTATTACTTGATGAGCCAACTGAAAGTTTGGGAAGAGAAGATGGCTCAATAGACCGATTAGCCGAAGCAATAGCGAGATTCAAGGCTATAGAGCAAATAATAGCAGTTACACATAGCGAAGCGTTTGCAGAAAAGGCTGAACACGTGATAAGACTTGAGAAAGAGGCGGGCGTGAGCACAGTTTCAGTTGGAAGATAACTGCCACTACAGGTTATTTGTGAAAAACTTGCCTAAGAAGCGGTTTTTTCCTCAGCAACCTTATTTTCTAGTATGCCGATTTTTTCAATTTCTATCTTTATAATGTCACCAGCTTGCAAAAATTTCTGTTGAGGCTTTAAAGCAAAACCAACGCCAGCCGGGGTGCCGGTTGCAATGATATCACATGGCTCTAAAGTCATTACACGGCTTAAATGATATATAATTTCATAAACGTTGAAAACCATGTTCCTTGTTGTTGAATTTTGACGAAGTTCCCTGTTAACCCAGGTGCGAATGGATAAGTTAGACGTGTCCTGAAGCTGGTTTACAGTAATTATGCATGGTCCAGTTGGGGCGAAAGTGTCAAAACTTTTTCCTCTAGTCCATTGTTTATCCTTGAATTGAATGTCTCGCGCTGAGACATCGTTTAGTATTGTGTATCCGAAAATGTATGATTTAGCCTTTGAAACTGGAACGTTTTTGGCTTTTCTGCCCATGATAATTGCTAATTCGGCTTCATAATCAAGCTGTTTGACAAAGCTTGGTTTAATAATGTTTTCGTTTGGTCCAATTATGGTTGTGTGGGGTTTTATGAAAATTATAGGCTCATCTGGTATAGTGGCATTTTGTTCTGCGGCATGGTCCCGATAGTTTAAGCCTAAGCAAACAATTTTAGGAGGAAAGGCTATTGGTGCCAGTGGAGTTATTTCGCTAACTTTTAAAGAAGCACGTGCAATAGCATTTTCATTTGCGTTTTCAATTAATTTTTCAGCTTTTTCTACACCTTCTATCCCTAAAGTTATGAAGTCTTCCAGTCGTTCTGGGAATTTTTCACTCAAATCTTTCGCAAGACTGCATAGGGACACTACTTTTTCTTTCGTTAAAGCGCCATAATGTTCTTGTTTGCCACGATAGCGAACTAGCCTCAAGGTTAAATCCTTCCTTTAGTTTGGGATAACGCCAATGCTTGTCACGGAGATATTTCTTTTTTCCAGTTCTTTAATTAATGGGTTTATGCCCACGGAATCGCTTGCAACATGCCCAGTAACAATGAGGTTTCCTGCGCCTTCAGTTTTCAGTTTTTCTAAATCTACTGCACTTATGTGAATGTATATTACTGTTCCAATGCCGTGGTTGAAGTATGTTTTGGCAATTTCGTAACCGCCATTAGTTCCAGCCCCATGTGAAACAACAACCTTTCCTGCGGGGTTTTCTGGTTTTCCAAGTCGAATCTTGATTTCGGTTACCGCGTTTTTGAATTCACCTAGCTCTTTTAAAGCGGAAACCACTTCTTGCAATTTGGAATTTTTCTTGATTCTGCTGTTGATCTGTTCGCTCATTATTTTTCTTCCAATTTCATCTAGGGGCGTGTGTATGTTCATGTAGGGCATTTTCAAAAGCTTTGCAACATCTACAGCTTGTGCATAATTTCGTGTATGCGCTTCTACTTCTAATTGCTCAAGTTTTTTATTGACAGCCTTTTCTGCTTCTGCCACGGGGACTCCAGCCATAACCATTTGTTGAATGTGCCTCTTGAAAACTTGATGGAAGTTTATGGCTGCTGTTCCGCCTGGCGGATGGTGAGCAATCACAGCATCATACCCTAACTGTTTGGCAAGCAAAAGTTCTGGAACAGTGGCATCTATACCGAACAGGACTTTTCTAATGTTTTCACCGCTCACGTATATAGCGCTGTCTTCTGGAACTTCCTTTAGTCCCGCAAGTGTCAAAGATAACTTCATAACTTCTTCAGTATTCACTGTATCTTCACCTCAATTCTTGAAACATTGTTAGTATTGGTTCCGTTTATAAGTAAAAATGGTGGTGGCTGTGTTGAATATTCTGTGGAAGCTTTTGCTGTTGCTCTCTGTGTGACTAGAGCCCCCTTATATATAGACGAGTCTTCTTTATTGCGTTGTGAGTAATGTGGCAAGACCTAATTGGGATAGGTGCTTCTTAGATCTGTGTGAGGCTGTTTCCAAACGTGCTACTTGGAATTACACTACACTGTTCTAGCGCCTCGTATTCCAGCAGTTTCAAGCAGCTATCTGACTTTATGGAAGCGGTATCTTTCAATGTATAGATCTACTTTTCCCAATAAGTCAATGACGAATTCCGCTGGCGTTCTGCCGCCCGGTGTAGGCGCGTAGAACCTCAGGTTTTCAAGTTTCTCGTTTTCAGGGATCAACGGAAGACTCTCTTCTGCAAGCTTTTCCTTAGATTCTAGAGACAATATCCCACCATTCCTTACAACGGCTATCTTCACAGTTCCCTTATAAGATTCGTACTCCCCTACGAGCATGCTCATCTTCTTCTCAGTCTCAAAAATCGGAATCTCTTTCAACGGATCCTTGCCTATAAGAAAAGCCAGAACCACTGGTGGAATTAGCGACATCGACTGAGAACCGCCTACGTTGCAGGCATATACAACTCCCATGTTGAGGTCTGGTACGAATGACAGATTTGCGCTTGACACGCCAGTTGAGCCGCTGTGACCTATGAGCATGTGCCCAAAGAAGTTATCCTCCATATGCCAACCGTAGCCATACCACATCTTCCCAAAGAGCGATGCGAAATTCGCCTGCACATGAGGCTTATGCATTTCCCCGAACAGAGAAGAGTCCAAAAGCCTAGCGTCCTCGAAGACCCCATGTTTCATGTTTGCAATGAGATAGTTTGTCAGCTCCATGACCGAACTCATTAGCCCGCCATCCGCATAAGACAGCCTATCTATCGGATGTACAGTTGGAGTCAAGACCATTGTTCCTTCCTTTTTCTCCATAAAATATGGGGTCATGACATCAGCATCCTTCTCAAACTCCTCCTTCAAAAATGCGGATCTGCTCATCTTTAACGGTTTCAGAATCTTGTCTCTGATGTAATGCTCATACTTTAATTGGCTGACTCTTTCAATGATCATTCCAAGAAGCTCGTACCCTTCATTGAGGTAGAAAAACCTTTTTCCTGGCTCAGCAGCCACCTCATCTTTTGCACCGTTAACGTGTAGCATCAAATCCTCAAAACTGCTGAAAGGCACCCATTTCTCATCAACCCCAATATGCCTGAGGATTTCAACGTTCGCTCCGCCCAAGTCTGGTATGCCAGAAGAATGGGTAAGCAAGTGATGTATTGTGATCGGATTTTCATCTTTCCCCAATCTAAACTCTGTCAAATGCTTCTTAATGGGATCATGCACGTTCAGCTTTCCTTGCTCCACAAGCTGCATTATTGCCAATGCCGTGAAAGACTTGGTGCACGAGCCTATTCCATACAATGTATTCGGGCTGGCTGGGGCATTGTCCTTCAAACGCCTGGCTCCAAACCCCCTTGTATAGACAACAGCCCCGTTCCTGACGACAGCTAAACTTAAGCCAGGCACGTGGTCCCGCATCATTGCGTCAGCAACTAGCCCCTCGAGTTTGTCTTGAACTTCACCCAAAGACATTTCCATCACCATGTCAGCCTTTAGATAGGCTTGATGACTAAATAAGAGTTTTTAGTGCCAGACACTTTTAAAGAGGCTCAAGATCTTTGATAAAAAACATTGAAAAATAACCACTAAGTGTCAAACGGGGGAGGAATACATTGAAGAGAAACTTCCTATGCAGAAAAAAGGGGTACCTCCAATAAGTGGAGCTAAAAACTTTACTTATAGTAAATACGACAATTGAAAAGTGAAAAGGGCATCTAGAATGCGTGTGAGAACAAGAAAACTGGCTTTAACAGAAGGCATAATAGCGGGCGTTCTCTTTGGAACAGCAGCCATTTTCATAAGATTTCTGCAAAACTTGGACGCATTCTCTATAGCATTTTGGCGTTTAATAATCGCTTGCTTAGCCTTAGCTACGATATTATTTGTTCTTGGAAAATCATTCCACCTTAACCTTGTTAGAAGAAATCTAAAGGAATTTTTCATCCTCAGTTTGCATTTTATATTCTTTATATCTGCGGTAAAGGATACAACAATCTTAAATGCAACAGTTCTTGTCAACACAAGCCCAATTTTTTCAATGTTTGTCTCAAGCTTTCTTTTCAAGCTTAAACCATCTCGCCTCGCAATTTTGGGCTTAACAATATCATTCATAGGCGTATGCATGATTGCTTATACTGAAACCATAACGGCAAATGCAAACGCTCATCCAGAAAGCTTTTCTCCAAACTTAAAAGGCGATTTAGAAGCTGTTTTGGCTGCTTTAGTTGAATCCTTTTATCTTAATTATGGCAGGAGAATCAGGAATCAGATGACTATACTTTCCACAATGTTTCCAATATATATGCTGACAGCCATTATTGTAGGAGTTTTAAGCATACCAGCCACGAACAAAATTTTAACATTGCCAACCGAAACAGCAATTATCCTTCCACTAGTGGGCTTAAGCATACTGCCCACTGCAATAGCTCACACGCTATATTTTTCTTCTTTATCAAACCTGAAATCCTTCGAAACCGCAACAATGGCTTTGATTGAACCCATTGGTGCAACAGTTTTAGGCATAATCCTATTCCAAGAAATACCCCAATATCTATTCATTTTCGGCGCTGCCTTGATTTTGCTAGGAATCATTTTTATTGTTAAAGAGAAAAGCTGAAAGTGTTCAAGTTTGACGAAACAAATAAAAAAGGACAAATAGGTATTAATGTGCTAAAATGAGTTAAGACAATGAAGATTAATGAAAAAATATCGAAGGCTCTGAAATCTGCCGCAACCCACTCAGAAAATTCAATTTTGGCGTTAAACAAAAAAGATGAAAACTCGTTTGCTGATGACCTCTGGCATGTTGCAGCAGAACTGGAATATACACTCTTTCTATTTTCAATAACATTTCCAAACGAAAGTGATCTATCAAGGTGGAAGCCAAACCCTGAACTTAAAAGTGAAACTGGTTCAATGTTGGTGGATGTAGGGAATTTGTTGAACGAAGCTGAAAGGTTTGTTGTGAACGAAAGGTTGCTAGACGCCTACAAGAGTGCTTACATTGCAAGGCATTACATTCTCAAGGTTCAGGAGGATCTTGCTAAAAAGAAACAGTAACTATTCTTCTTCAGCAGTTTTCTTCTCCTTAACCATCAAAGTGTTTTCTTCGTCGCCTATTACTCTGAAATAATCTTTTAGTTCGTTTTTGTGCAGAAACTTTCTTAGAAGCACCCGCAGATATTTTTTGGAAACATTTTTTCCCTCACCTTTTACGATTATGGCGTCTACTGTTGTTTCAACTTCCGCTTTCATTTTTTCTTTTAAGAAATCAGCCAGCTCTTTAATTAGGTCGCTTCCTTCACTTTTCAGTTCAGATATGTTAATTCTTGTTTCCGCCATACGTATTCACCTTATTTTCGAATCATTATAACTCTCACTTGGTCGCATGTGTCTTCGCATGCGTCTGCAATCATTTCGATAGCTTCGAAGAGCTGGCTTACTAAAACTGCTACCCCGGCTTTAGGTAAGTCTTCTTTCCCAAGCAGTGTTCTGGCTTTTTCGTGTATATCGTCAACTTTTTCTTCTTCTCGTTCCACATCATCCGCAGCTTTGAGAGCTTCTTCAGGTTTCGTCATCATTTTATTCACGCATTTTTGAAGCGAAACTACACATTCTTTAACGCTTTTAACCATTTCTACAAATTCATCTTTAATTGATCTAGGCACATGTTCCATTGGTATAGCTCCTAGTACACGTGTAGATTCTCTGCTCCAATCTGCAACCATATCTACCCTCTTTACAAGATCCATCAAGTCTGCTCTGTCAACCGGTGAAAGCTCTCCTTTCGAAACTTCGTCCATAACCTTTCTCCGCAATGCGTCTGCTTCTCTTTCACTGCTTGCCACTCTTTCAATACATATGCGCATTTCCTTCTCTTCGCTTTTTATTGCTGCCATTATTGCTTTTTCTAAATTCTCAACGATTCCTGTTATCAAAGCTAGGTGTCGCTGTATGGTTGCTAACGCCTTTGTTTCCCTTCTCTTTTCAAACCATTTTATTAGTTCACTCAACAGCTGTCTCCTCCCTCAATCCCGCCTCCGGATATACAAACACATGTGCTCTTTCAGGTGGAAAACTCGCAGTAACTTTTTCCCCTGTATTAAACCATTCCTCAATTAAAGAAGGCTTAACAATCACTATTAAATCCTGATTTTCGAGTTTGATCTCATACCGCATGTTTGTTCCCTCAAAGGTTACTCTTTCTATTGTGCCTAAAATAGAGTTTTTATTCCTCTTTACTCCCTTTTCGACAATAAAGGTTTCTGGTCTTACGGCTAAAATCACTCTTTCGCCAATTTTTGCGCTTTTATCAACCGTTTGAACTTTTATTTCGCCACGGAGCTCTATTATTGCTCCCTCTCTGCCTATGCTTGAAACGTAACCTTCTAGGAAGTTTGATTCTCCTATAAAGTGTGCCACGAACACGCTTTTCGGGTTCATGTAGAGCTCCTCTGGGGTTCCAACCTGCAAAACCTTTCCCTTCTTCATAACTGCGATTCTATCTGAAATCGCCATGGCTTCAGATTGGTCGTGGGTTACATGTATAGCCGTTAAGGATAAATCTCTAACCATTCTTTTTATCTCGTATCTGAGCTCGTTTCTTACTTTTGCGTCTAACTGTCCCAATGGTTCGTCCAAAAGTAGTAGCTTGGCTCCTACAGCTAGGGCTCTTGCCACGGCTATTCTCTGCATCATTCCTCCACTTAACTCGCTTGGAAAAGCATCTAATCGCTCATGTAATTTAACCATCTCAAACACCTCATGACCTATAGTCTCCGCCTTTTCCATGTCGAAGCCTTTCACCCGCGGACCATAAATCACGTTATTCCAAGCATTCATATGCGGGAACAATGCAAAAGTCTGGAAGACGAATCCTATGTCCCTATCTTCAGGCGGAACATTATTAACGAGCTTGTCTCCCATGTAAATTTCACCTTTATCCGGCTGAATTAACCCCGCAATAAGCCTTAGCAAGGTTGTTTTTCCACATCCGCTTGGACCAAGCAAAGAAAAATATTCCTTATCATGAACATGGAGATTTACATTGTCTACAGCAACTATTTTTCCAAACCTCTTTGTTACGTTAACCAAGCGGACATCCGGCATTATTTTTGCCCCTCCCTAAATCTACGCGAGCATAAAAGAATGTGTAAGGTTTTAGCGATATATTAAACATGCTAGTATCTTCCTTTTCCTCTAACAATAAGTCTTAAAGCGAGCAGAATTATGAAGGAGAACAATATTAAGAAACCGCACCCCAGACCGATTTCCAATTGCGTTGGCACTTTCGTCTTAACCCAATTTACAAGGACTACAGGTGCTGTTTGCAGCGTGGTAACCACCGCTAAAGTGGCGCCTGTTTCGCTTACGCTTCTTGTAAAAACCATTATTGCGCCTGAAAGTATGGAGTATTTTGTTAATGGCAGAATTATTGTTCTGAAAACGCCTAAAGGTTTAGCTCCGAGTGTTCTTGAGGCTTCTTCCAAGTCCAGGCTTATTCTTTCGACGGCTGCTGACATTGACCTTACGAAATATGGGTATGTAATTGCTAGATGGGCAAAAATTAATAACCATATCTCTGGTATGAAGGCGAAGTTTTCTTTCCAGAAGATGGCGAGGGAGACGCCTAAGGCTATTGATGGAACAATTAGTGGAATGTTGACAAGCACATCTAATATCGCTGATGGCAAGGTTCCAAACTTTTTTCTCGCAACAATTATTGCCATTGGTAGACCTATAATAACGTTTAAGACCGTGACTACAGCCCCCAGAAGATATGAAAGAACGAGACTTTGCCAATATTCTCCCCAAACACCTACACCTGACAGCGATTTGGGCAACGTGTCGGTGAAAATGGCTTCAAATGCCGGAAGCGCAACGAAAAGGGATGGGATAAGTATTATTGCAAAAAAGATTAGGAGTGTGATGCTATTTCTTGAGGTTGATGCTTTTGAGTAACTTAGTTTTCTCTCGAATGTTGGCCAAACTTTTCTTATTGGTAATTTCAGTCTTGGTCCGAGGACGCGAATTATTGCAAAAATTATGCATGAGATAGCTATGAGTATGAAGCTTGCGAAAACTATTGAACCCCTGTAGGTAGCTTGGCCGACTTTTCCTGCTAGGAAGTTGTTTTTCATGTTTTGTATGAAGACTGGTCCGTTTTCGAATGCTCCAGCAACCATCATTGTGGCTCCGGTCTCTGAAATTGACCTCGAAAATGCAAGTATGAAGGCTGCTATTAATGAAGGTTTTAGAATTGACAATGTGACTGTTCTTGATGCTGTGAACGGCGGCGCACTAAGGGTCCTTGACGCTTGCTCATACTCCATCTTATAATCCAGCAAGGCTCCAACAACCACCCTCACTACAACTGGATAAGAAAATGTGAAGTGGAGCAATATGACAAGGAGCCAACCAGGTGAAACAAGTGGATTTCCGAAAAGCGAAGATACTCCGCCTGGGTCACTCCAAAAAAGGAATAGTGAGTAGCCAAGGGCGGCTGTTGGTACAATGAATGGGATGTCGGAGAACGTGTCAAGGACATTTAGCCATTTTGATTTTCCACGAGTGATGATCCATGCCATAGGGATTCCAGTTACGACATCTAAAGCGGAGACGAACAAGGCTACTGTGAAGGAGTTTTCAATTGCGCTCAGTGCACGTGACATTAATTCTGGTTGGTTCAGAACCTGTTGCATTGTGTTCCATTTGATTATTATTCCAAGTATTGGCGGTAGCAATATTAATGCAAAGAATATTATTACCGCGGTTAAGTATACTCCGTACTTGACAGACTTTTTTGATGAAAGCCTATCCAAAGCTTCTGTGATCTTAGGTTTAGGCAATTATTTCTCCGCCTGAGCTTCACTCCCACAACTTTAAATTTTGTTTCTTTTTTCATTCGTGTTTTTAGCTGATAAATTTTCCTTACAAGAAGGTGTCAGTTCGCCCGTCGAGTCATATCACTGCGATAAGCTCTATTGACTCTCTACCTCATCATCCTAACAGAAATGAGGCACGACAAAACTTAAGGCTTTTGCGCTGTAAAACTTGTAGGATGAGTGTTGAAGGTAGAATTATGAATGTTTTAGAAGCCATTAAGGGAAGGAGAAGCATAAGAGCCTTTAAAAGCCAAAATGTTTCAGCAGAAATTATCAAAAAACTTGTTGATGCAGCGCGGTGGGCGCCATCTGCCGGAAACATTCAGCCATGGGAATTCATAATCGTCCGAAAACCAGAAATCAAAAGAAGACTTGCAGAAGCAGCTCTTGGTGAAACTTTCATTGAAGAAGCGTCCGTCGTAATTGTAGTTTGTGCAAACGAGAATCGCTCTTCTCAGGGATATGGTATACGCGGCAAAACCTTGTATTGCATACAAGACACAGCCGCTGCCATACAGAACCTTCATTTGGTTGCCTACTCTCTCGGGTTGGGCACATGCTGGATTGGCGCATTTAGGGAGGAAGAGGCAAGAGAAATCCTAAAAATTCCCAGTGGAATACGACCAGTCGCCATAATTCCTGTTGGTTATCCAGCTGAGGCTCCTTCGCCACCAAGTAGAAGACCCATAAATCAAATAGTTCATTATGAAACCTTTTAGGTTGGATTTTCCTGAAGATGCGTAGTTATTATCTAAGCGAACTTACTGACAGGGCTTGACAAACTGAAATTTTAATATCTTGCGTTCGCATTGTATTTGTGAGGTTAATCATTGAGATATGCTGTAATCGCTGAAGCCTATGAAAAAATCGAATCCACAACTAAAAGACTAGAAATGACAGACCTCCTAGTAGACCTTCTCAAAAATACACCAAAAGAAATCATTGACAAAGTTGTATACTTAACTCAGGGTAAGATACACCCAGATTTCATTAGTCTCGAAATAGGCGTAGCCGAGAAACTTGCAATAAAAGCCCTCGCTCGCGCTTCTGGAAGAAAGGAAAGCGAAATTGAAGATGATTTAAAAAAGAGCGGAGACATCGGGGAAACCGCCAAGAAGTTCATAGCTAGTAAAAGGCAAGTAACCTTTTTCCAACAACCCTTAACAGTCCAAAAAGTCTATGAAACCCTAGACAAAATGGCTAGGGCTTCAGGCTCCGGCGCTGTCGACCTTAAAATCTCATATTTGGCTGGTCTTTTAGCTGGTGCAACCCCGAAGGAAGCAAAATACATCATGAGAACCGTGACGGGAAACTTGCGTCTAGGCATCGCTGACATGACAGTTCTTGACGCTTTAGCAATAGCCTACGGCGGTGGGAAAGAAGCCCGTGAACTTGTAGAGCGAGCTTACAACATTTCCTCAGACCTCGGCAGAGTCGCAAAAGTCGTCGTTGAAAAAGGCTTGAAAGGAATCAAAAAATTTGAAGTCTTGGTAGGTGAGCCGATAAGACCAATGCTGGCTGAAAGACTTTCTACGCCAGAAGAAATTCTTGAAAAACTCGGCGGAAAATGCATAGCCGAATATAAGTATGATGGTGAGAGAATTCAAGCCCATAAGAATGACGATGAGGTTGTTCTTTTTTCAAGACGTTTGGAAAATATCTCCGACCAGTATCCGGACGCTATTGAACTTATCAAGAGATATGTAAAGGCGAAAGATGCCATTTTAGAGGCAGAATGTGTTGCCATGATCCTTGAGACAGGGGAGATGCGTCCATTTCAAGAGCTGATGCATCGCAGACGCAAATACGGGATCAAAGAAGCTATGGAAGAGTATCCTGTTTCGCTTTTCATGTTCGACACCCTCTACCTCAACCGCGAGGATCTAACCCTCAAACCTTACCTTGCCAGGCGAACGGCTCTGGAAAAAGCCATAAGAGAAACTGACAGAGTAAAGATAGCCAAGCACATAATCACAAGCGACCCAAAAGAGCTCGAAAAATTCTTCCTAGAAGCCATAGAGGAAGGCTGCGAAGGTTTAGTC
>Ga0315312_1000329_pt1 | contig 64149 bp, 63 predicted proteins | sample TDP7_MG_FD_203629 | JGI IMG/M metagenome (GOLD analysis project Ga0315312, IMG submission 203629) | Freshwater sediment microbial communities from Lake Towuti, South Sulawesi, Indonesia - TDP7 | ecosystem: Environmental > Aquatic > Freshwater > Lake > Sediment | place: Indonesia: South Sulawesi... | reverse complement strand
TTGAAAGAGCTTGCATTGCTTTGCCTCCTGAATTTAACCGTTTCTGGGACAACGACTTGTCCATCATTCAGGATATCGGCAAAGACAAGCAAAAATATTCAATCATGTTAAGACACAAGGCCATTTTCAGGTAATAGCCATTATCTAATCTTTCCTGCATCACAAGGGCGCTTAGGGAACAGTTATACAAAATAACATCTTTTGCCTCCTTGTTGTTGTAACCATCAGTCAATAACCGTTTGAAAAGATAATCAAACGTGAACCTGTCGAAAACTTCCGGGAATTCTCTGACGTAAATTGGAGGGTATTCATCGTCCATCATTCCAAATACTCAAAACTAAGATTAAGGCGACTCTTCTTAACCTGCAAATCAAGACTGAAAATGTTATTAACTTCGACGCCTAATGGAGTGAGAAAAACTCTATCATATTTGGTGCTGGTTTTTATCCTTTCGACTAGACCTAATTCCTCAGAATAGTTGCAGACCCAATTGAGCAATTCGAACATGGTTCTGTCCTTGTAGGATACCCCAAATAGCCCGTTTAAAAGATCCAGTTTTTCTTGAGCAAGTTCTTTTATATTCGGTATCCATTCACCACCGGTTACCTCAATAAATCGCAAAAACCAGTAGATATTAACTTTGTGCACCGTCCAGTTGCCATTAGTTAGGATTCTCAGCAACAAGCGTTTTTGCTCATTGGTCAAGTCAAGCGAGGGGAGTTTGGTGGGTGAACATGTGGTTATGTACGGGTTGAAGTTGGCTACATACTCTTTTCCATTTGGTGTGATTCTGTATTTTTGCTCATAGCGTTCTATCATTTCGAAATCGGTGGCTAATCTCAAGTAGCATTTGAAATTTGTGCTTGTATGAGACGTAAAGTATTTCGCCAAATCGCTTTTTGTCAGAATATCTCTGCGAAAATCGACGAAGGGTTTCAGTATCTTGTTTAGCCATCGAAGGAAGCAAATTGTGTAGTTTTTGGGTTGAGGTAAAGCCAGGCCGAAGCTCAAACTTAATCTTTCAACGGTCTTGGCATATAACCCTTTGACTTCATCGACGGAATAAGTACGTGTCATTACGTCGTTATCCTCACCGAACCTTTGCACCTCTTTTCTATTGTGGTGAGGCGTTTCCAATGCATAAAGAATGCAGTACTGAGTTCTGTTTGAGAATCGCACGTTCTTGTAGCTTCTGACTTGGCTAAAACAGTAGTCTAATTTGAGTTTCGTATCCAGAATGGTTTCCAGTTCAACGATTAACTGATTCTTGCCAAAATCCTCAACAACAAAATCAATTCGTCCAAAATCAGTGGTAATCTCTTGTCCTATTTTGGAAGCAATATTAAAATTTACCTTGTGTCTTATGACAATTGAAAGACTGGGATGTTTGAAAAAGCCTGTTGCAGACCCTAATGTGGCTTTTTACTGTTTCAGCTAAAAAGATTGAGGTTTTATAGCGTGCTGTTTTGGCCATATCCATACCAGTTTTTATCCTTACACCCAATGCTAAAGGATGTTGAGTTATCATGCGTTTTGCATCTAAGTGCTTAAATGGTAAAATGTTATAATCAGTTTTATGTGTTTCTGCAACTATACTTATCTATTCAATCACCGTAAGACACAAGGAAAATTTAAGCATCTTCTCAAAAAACCCAAATTATTCAGAAGTGTCCATCGAACAATGCTTTCGTTCATATTGTTAAACCTTTCACAAAAGACATCGTACGGTAATGACTTTATGCCTTGTCATAGTTCAGCTCAGTAATTTTTTTAGCAAGGCCCGCTGGAAGTGCAGGCGGTTTTCCTGGTATTTTTCAATCCTGCTTTTAATTTATCCGGATTTCTGTCTTTTCATAAAGATTTCTATTGTGGAACTATTATTAAACACAAGTCATAATTACTTATCGAACAACATCTTACATCAATATTTGAAAAGAAATCACTAATTTTCTTGAACTTTATCCCTTTTTTTGCGATATTATATATGGAGGCTTTGGCTGGCCCTTAGGGGCCGGACATTGCCTTTTTCTTTTTTAGGGTTCTAAGTCTTCTATTTCTCTATTTGTTCTTGTCCGAAGATCCTCAATATATGTAATACCATGTAATGGCCAATTCTTTTCTTCATTCTCGTCTGGCTTTACTCCCTGAAATTGCATTGTGTGCAGCTTTTTCGCATACGGCATAAGTTCCTGACGAAAAGGTTGGGTCATTTTTCCCGATCGCCAACCCCAGCCAATGATATACGCAGCCAAATCCGCCAGAAGTACACCTGTTGTCAACTCCGAGTGAACGAAAAAGGGTTCCGGAATAATTTTCGAACTTCTAAATTGCCCGGTCTTTGTTCCAAGGAAATAGCTTGCCATTTGCTGAACTAATTTTTGAGCTCTGCTTTTCTCCAACTCATCAAAAACAACAAGGCCGCGCTCATAATCCGGTAGAGTTTTCAGAAAATAGAAATACCTTTCAAACAGATAAACAAAATCTTTCCTCAAAACGTCCTTTTGTGCTTTTGCTGTTTCCTTGTCCACTACTGAGGCAAATATCTTCACACCAAAATTGGCTGCTATGTCAATAACTTTGTCCACAAATCTCAACACCGAACGATTGTAACCGTCCGCTTCTCTTGCGGTAAAGGGGCTGCTGTCTTTTCTTGATTTATGAGCCTCGATACCTTTTCGCAAAAAAGAGTTGGCCAGCCCTGTTAGTTCCGTTTCTTGAATCGAGAGCTTCTGATTCGCAATTCTGAAACATTTTCGCTTTAATAACCTTTTTGCCTTAACTTCCGTCAGCCTTAAATTTCTCAAGTAATCTCCAAAACACTCTTTCTCAATCGCGCGAATGGCTTTAATCGTGTTCCAAAGGTTCGCTTCTGCTATAGCAATGCCAGCGAGAACTTCGCAAGGCATTTCCTTGTTATCCTGCCCACTTTCATCAATGAATAAAAGCATTCATTTCTCCAAAGTTAATTAGCTCAACAGTTTTTTTAGCAAGGCTCGCTGGAAGTGCAGGCGGTTCTCGGACTGGTCAAAGACAATCGAGTTCGGCGACTCGATGACTTCATCGGTGATTTCAAAGCCGCGATTAGCCGGCAAGCAGTGCATAATCTTGACGTCGGCCGGTGCGGACTTGACCAGTTCGGCGTTGACCTGAAAACCTGCAAAAGCCGCGTGGCGTTTTTGCTTTTCCTGCTCCTGACCCATGCTGACCCAGGTGTCGGTGTAAATAATATCGGCATCGAGAACCGCTGCTCCGGGGTCGTTCGTCTGCCGGACACTGCTTGCTGATATTTTATTTGCGTTCTTGATAGTTTCAGCATCGAGCTCGTATCCAGCCGGCGAGGCAATGACCATTTTCATGCCCAGCTTTGCGCAGGCGAAGGCCAGCGAGCGAGCTACGTTATTGCCATCGCCAATAAAGGCAATTTTCACGCCCTCTATTTCTTCGAAATGCTCTTTGATTGTAAATACGTCAGCCATTGCCTGGCAGGGATGTGACCGGTCCGTAAGGGCGTTTATAACCGGCACCGTTGCATATTCAGCCAGCTCGGTGATAGTGTCATGCTCGAAGGTGCGTGCCATTATGCCGTCGACATACCGGCTGAGGACTCTTGCCATATCCTTGATGGGCTCGCGCTTACCGACGCCGCCGATGTCTTCGGGCTTGACGTAAATCGCATTGCCGCCGAGGTCTGTCATAGCGACCTGGAAGCTGATTCGGGTCCTCAGGCTCGGCTTTTCAAAAAGCATCGCTAAGGTTTTGCCGGTAAGGCATAAATCGTTACCGCCGACGCTGTACAGGCTCTTAAGCCTGGCGCTTATCCGCAGCAATTCTTTTAGCATCTCAACGGGATAGTCGCTTATTGAAAGAAAATCTCTCATCTATTATCACTCCAAGATACGACTCTGCTACTTTATCTTTTCTTTTGCCACAGAGATTTCTTTTTATTTTAGCCACAGAGAACACAGAAGCCACAGAGAATTAACTTATTTTAGCCACAGAGGACACTGAGAACACAGAGAATCTTTAATAGTGGCGTTCCTGTGAAAGCAGGAATCTATAGTCTGGTCTATATAGTTATGCTTTTTGAACATCAATATCCTTTTTGAGTTCTGCAACAAATTTGTCAAAAGACTGTCTTGCCTCTCTGTTAATTTGCTCCACAAGTTTCAAATACCGTTTTTGGTCGAAGGGCAATTTTAGTTCATTTCTGATTGCTATCAATAATGGCATCACGAGACCCTGTATTTGCCCTGAGACCTCAATACACTCAACAAGCATGTCGCAGGTCAGTTTCATATATTGGTTCTGTTTCATGGATAATTCATTTCTGTATTTTTCTGAGTCTTGCTGTGCCATATCAAAATCTGATTTTACAAGTTGCCAAAGGCCTTTGTCTGACTCCTTGCTAAAATTCAAGGCCCGCATATCGGTGAGTGCTCTTTGCATTTTTTCTTGACAGTCATCAGCGATTTTCTCAAGTGTCTTGATCTCATATTTCAGTTTTATAAGAGGGAGTTTCTTAGACATCAACTGTGTAATAATAGAACTTATTTTGCCGACCAAGGCATTCGTAGCTGCAATTGTCTCGTTGCTTCCTACGATATTGATTTTGGATGCGGCGCTCATGAAACCACTAATAGGTTCCAATTTTCCCTGTTCGTCCAAATCAACATTCGGCAATCTAGCGATATAGTCAATAGTCGCTGCAAATTTTTCTGCAGCGGGAAGGTAGACCTCTCGTCGTAGTATCATCTGCCGCTCTTTGTCCTTTTGCTTTGAATCATATTTTAGTTGCATGAAAACTCCAAGCAGAGTTAAGGCAGAACCACCTATCGCGGCCCAAACTACGTCGGGTATCGACGTTAACCAATACATGATTGTCAGCGAGTAATTCACGGTCTACTCTTTTCTATGTTCTCTGTGTTCTCTGTGCTCTCTGTGGCTTAAAAACTCTGTGGCTTTCACAAGGAAACTCGTTTAATGCCGTCGATAAGCCGTTTTTCGCCAAAGTTTATCATCAGTCCTCTTTTGAGATTTGTTGCCTTGAGATAAGAGAGGGTTTGAGCCAATGCAACTTCGGGCATCTTGGACAGCGATTTTATTTCTACAACCACTTCATTCTCAACAAGGAGGTCGATTTTTTGGCCTTTGATAACTTTGCCTTTGTAAATAATATCGGCAGGCATTTGTCTTTTATACTTTATCCCCTGAAGTTCGAATTCATAGCATAATGCTTCTTCGTAAATCGACTCAAGGAGCCCGGGGCCAAGTTCTTGATGAACTTCTATAGCCGCTCCGATTATTTTCTCTGTCAGTTTATCTGCCATTTTATTTTTTTATCTCTGTGTCCTCTGTGGTCTCTGTGGCTAAAAAATACTTTTGACCTCTGTGGCTAAGAGCTGCTCAAAACACCATCAAGAATATCGATGGCTTTGTCGATTTGGCTTTTGGTGGCAATCATTGGCGGCATAAACCGCAGGACGGTTTCATTAGTACAGTTTATCCGCAGACCTTTCTGCAGGCACTTATCGACTATCTCGGCCCCGGGGCCGGTTAATTGAATGCCAATCATCAGCCCGATGCCGCGAACGCTGTCTATAATGAAATGTTTTTCCTTCAATTGCTGCAGCTTATCTCTGGCATATTGGCCGAGCTTTACGGCGTTTTCCAGAAGATTATCTTCTTCTATCGCCTCGATGACCGCGATAGCGGCGGCGCAAGCCAGGCAGTTGCCGCCGAAGGTTGAGGCGTGTTTGCCGGGGACCAGCGAGGCGGCCAGTTCGGCTTTAGCCATCATAGCTCCTATTGCAACGCCGCCGCCGAGGGCCTTTGCCAGTGTTATAATGTCCGGCTCGACATCGAAATGCTGGTATGCGAACCATTTGCCGGTCCTGCCAATTCCGGTCTGGACCTCATCCAAAATCATAACCGCTTCATTTTCATCGCAGAGCCGGCGAATCGCCTGCAGATATTCGCCAGTGGCAACGTTTATTCCGCCCTCACCTTGAATAGGCTCGACCATAACCGCTGCAACTTCGTCGCTGAATGCCGACTGTAGTGCCGTGACATCGTTAAAAGGCACGTAGACAAAGCCCGGCAGCAATGGCAGGAAGCCTTCGTGATACTTTGGCTGCGCGGTCGCTGTGACGGTGGCGAAGGTTCGGCCGTGAAAGCTGCCTTCGGCGGTGATGAATTTATATTTTTCTTTTGCGGTGTGCAAACGTGCCAGCTTCAGCGCCGCCTCATTGGCCTCGGCGCCGCTGTTGCAAAAGAAGCACTTGCCGCCGAACGCCCGCTCGCTCAGCAGCTTGGCCAGCCTGCCCTGCGGCTCCGAGTAGAAAGTGTTGTCGATGTGCAAAAGTTCGCCCGCCTGTTTGCGCAAGGCCGCAACGACCTTCGGATGGCAATGGCCTATGGCGCTGACGGCCCAGCCGGGAAACATATCTAATATCTTATTGCCCTCGGCATCGAAACAATAACAGCCTTCGCCCTTGACGATGACCCGCGGCAGCCGGCCATAATTGGCGATAACATATTTGTCGAACAAATCAATGGTCTCCTTTGTTGTCATAGGTCTTTCCCATGAAAGTGTCTAAAGTTTGAAGTGCCTAAAGTGCCTAAAATTATGGATATCAGTAAAACAGTAAATCAGGATTAACAACGTAGGTTTCCAGTATATCAGGGTATCAGGAAAAACAAGCCCGATGTTCTGATAACCTGATGCCCACTACCGGATAATCTGATGCTCTAATATCCTGAAACTTTAGCTCACTTTAGGCACTTTAGCTCACTTTAGGCACTTTTAATTATCTCCGTCCCGATTCCTTTTTTGGTATAAATTTCCAGCAGTAGCGAATGTTCAATTCGCCCGTCGATGATATGTGCCTTTTTAACTCCGGCGTCCAGAGCCGTCAGGCACGCCTCGACCTTTGGAAACATCGCATCGGTGATAATGCCTGCGTCAATCATTTCCTTGATTTGTGTTTCATTCAGACTCGAAACCCAACTTTCCGGGTCTTCTATGTCGGTCCGTATTCCGTGTGTGTCGCTTACAACAACGAGCTTTTCGGCGCCGACTTCCGCGGCGACCTTGCCGGCGGCGCTGTCGGCGTTAACATTCAGCTTTCCGCCGGTATTGTCTGTGGCCACCGAAGCAATAACCGGTATGGTGCCGTTGGCGCAGAGCGTTTTCAATAACTGTCCATTCACCTTCGTAACTTGTCCGACCAGTCCGAGGTTGATTTTCCGCCCGTTATCGCCGGCCAGTCTGAGGGTCTCAGCAAACAGCACACAACTGCTCAGCGAGTGCAGCCCCATCGGGCTGCATCCTAACTCGGTCAGGGTCTCGCAGATGGGAGTATTGATTTTGTGCACGAGCGTGTGCTCTGCTATTGTCAGGGTCCGCTCATCGGTATAGCGGCGTCCCTGCACCCATACCGGCTCAAGGCCGGCGTCGTTCATCGCTTTTGTGATGGCCTTTCCGCCGCCGTGAACGATAATCGGCTGTATCCCGACCGTAGCCATAAAGGCGATATCGGTCAATAACTTTTTTTGTAGAGAGCTGTCGTCGAGGACGCTTCCGCCGAGCTTTACTACCACGATTTGCCCGCGGAACCGGCGGATATATTCCATCGCCTCGATGAGCGCTCCCGCTTTTGCAATAGCTTCTTCCACCTGCATAACTCCTGAAATTCGCAACCAAATAAAGAAATGAGTGTATTATCGCCCCCGCAACTCGTCAAGTTATATTTGCATGTTTGCAAGGAGCTTGCAAAGCACGCGATGCGGAAATCTAAAAATCAACTTTAGAGTTTCAGGCTATGTTTTCGCTGCTGGTATTCTCTTGCTAATTTTTCCCCAGGACTGCGTTATGAGAAAACTTTCTTCCATGTTCCCGACCATCTCAACAAATTTGTTCATCGGCACGGACAAGCTTAGAATGTCATTTGGAATGAACGGCCGGGCTGATACGTCGAACATCCCCAGAACCGCTCTTGGATGGCCGGAATCTTTTTCCAGATAAGGATAATGGACTATGGAGCCGCAGCCGGCGGCAAACGGCGCAAACACTCCGTTCGGCTCACATTCATCAAAGTTTGCAAGCGTAAACAGCCCGGATAGAACATCAGGGCGGGCAAAGAAGATGACCACATCAGGTTCGTCCGACTCTTCGAGCGTATCCCATCTCTTAAAAATAATGAACTTAGCGGGCGCCTCCAACTTTGGGACGTTTTCCATCATCTCTTTGACCAGTTCAGGCGTTTTTTTGTAACGCTCACCTTCGAGCTTGCCGGGAATACCGCAGGAGAGGAAATATTCGAAGTTCTCCATAACCTCTGTGGTAAATCCTAAATACCTTTTGCCGCCGAAGCACACGATTGACTCAGCATCGAAGTAAAGGGATTTTCCCGTTCTGACTTTGCATAAATCAGCAAAGATGCACCTGTGTTCCGAGGAGGGCTTGGCCGCCTCGGCCCAGCGTGCCTGGTTAGTGTAGTAGAAAGTGATAGGAAGCTCCGCACCGTTAAAATATTTTTTCCAGAGCCTTATAAATTTTTCCTTTATTTTCTTATCCATCTTATATGTCCCTTCAGAGATTTATGTCCCTTCATCAACTGGCATATCCCTTATACACCTGTCATCCACCAACTGTGCAATTTTAAATCGCAAATCGACAATCGACAATCGCAAATCGACAATCGACAATCGACAATCGACAATCGCAAATCGAAAATCCCAAGTAGCTCCCTGTAAATGGAAAAACACCCGCCCTCGCTACTTTATCATTCATTATTCCTTGTTCGCCACAGGACTCCTTGCGGAGGATATTCGATATTCCTCTGTGTCACTTCAAGCGAAGAAAAGCCTGCACTGAGTGAAGCCGAATGGGCAAGTATATGTGGTTCAAAACAGCCTGCCCGCCGTACCATCCTTCGGATGTTCCTTCCCCTGCATTGGATACTCTGGGCAGGCGGGCCTGCTGCTATCAAGTAGAAACGTTACGGGGCCGTCGTTGATGCTGCTTACGTGCATATATCCGCCGAAGGTGCCTTTTTCAACGGGTACGCCCCGCTCGGCTACAAGAGCGATTACTTTTTCGTAAAGCTGCTGTGCCAGCGCCGGCTTGGCTGCGGCATCGAAGCCGGGCCGACGACCCTTTCGGCAATCGCCGTGAAGGGTAAAATTGCTCACCAGCAGAATCTGGCCGCCGACGTCGAGCACACTTCGATTCATCTTGCCGGCTTCGTCAGCAAAGATACGCAGATTCGCCAGCTTCTCAGCAATAAACTGAGCGTCCTGGAGGGAGTCTTGTTTGCCGACGCTCAGATAGACCAGCAGCCCCTTGTCGATTTTGCCTACCACTTGGCCGCCGACCTTGACTTCTGCCTGTAATACCCGCTGTACTACCGCTCGCATAATTATTCCTCATACCCTTAAAAGGAGATTCAAATTTCTAAATCCTGATATCTGAATCGAAAACAAATCAAAAATTTCTTATAGTTTTAATTGCAGATGTTGCGATTTTTTTACCCCGTCCTCCAAAATCTGATTTTCGCTTCCATCTGGACTTAATTGTACATAATAATAGTAGAAGCTGCATGTTTTAACTTATCAGCAAGAAAATAATATCCGCGAGAAGGTTCTTTGGTAAGTAACGTAATTTGAACGGCAATATCTATCGTTTAGACCTAAAGAATTTCGAACGTGAAAGCCGTTCCGCAACCATTTGAACGATTGAGCAGGGAACGTAAAATTCAAAGCTTAAAACGTGAAACTGTGGAATTCGACAGTTTTTATCCGCCTGTGGCGGATTAAATTATTCGCTTTAAGCTTCTGCTCACCTGCTCTATTTTTGCTGCCGGTGGGATTAAAAATCGGGGCGAGTGGACGATTTTAGAACTGCCGTCACTCTGTTTCCCGTTAATCTCGAATTATCAATAAAGCCGTAACCTCTGGATTATTCAATGCTTCGAGAAGGATTTTACAAAATATATGCCTGCCGTCGTCAAGCCCATATGCTCATTCATCACTGTCATCTGACTCATCGGCGGGCGGGTTTGCCTGCCAGTCATACCAGCACTGCCGAGGTTCTTCGTACGTGCCTTCCGGCCAATGACGATATTTTTCACAGGAACGACACTTTTGTTCATCGATGAGCTTACGGCTTTCAGGACAAAAACGAGGCTGACTTTTCTTACCGGAAATTGAATCGCCAGTTCGCCCGCCGATAGACCGTTGAAATGTGAGTCTCCATCGTTTCAAGCCAGTGCCTCCCCGTTTTGGCTTTGGCAAGGGTTGTTTGAACTTACGTTCGCTCACATCTGAATCTTGTGAATCGGATGACGGTGGATTTTGAATTGCTCCATCAGGCTCATCCATCGTCTCGACAGGCCCCTGCTCTTCTGGTAAAGAATCTGTAGTTAATTCGTCATTTTGAGCATTTAACTCGCCTTCCTCACTGGTTACTGTGGGCTCGGGCTGTAAATGGGGGTTGTTTTCAATGCTTGCTTCGACTTGATCCAATTGTCTGGCTAATCCATCCATAAATTGATCGTCTCCTACAAGCGGGTCCATAGAACCAGGCGGGTTTTCAATACTTCGTTCAAGAGCATCAAGCAAGGGGTCTTCCAAAGAGTTTTGTTTATCTAAGGGAATCTGGTTTTCCGGGGGGTTTAGCGGATTTTCCATAGCTCAGGTTCCTTTCTGACGATTCTGGTTTAACTATCTGGAAATAACTTCTGGGTACATTCAGCCAGCAATGCAGACCAGTCAAATTTATCCGCAAGGCATTCGCTGGCATCCAATACCTTAACCAACTTTTGCGAAATCCGAGTTGAACCTTCGGCATTTTTCCTTAAGGCCTGCAGAAGTAACTTTTTAGTCCGTTTGTCGGGTGTAATGGCTATCACATGATCAACACCGGGAACTTCAGCTTCGGTTAGGATATTCTTAGCATCATAATCGAGGTTATTACAGCATATCTCGACAATGATTCGCCCACCCTCGGGTTTCTTTACGAGCAAGTCCGGCTGTAAGCCATAGTCATGGGCAATGGAGCTGTTCCGCTGGAGTCGTAGCTTCGAGTCAGTTGTGCCAATGTTTTTTTCAATCTGGCAGAGAAGGTATTCGTGGACAATGCCGGACTTGAATTTCTTGATATGAATATCCCGTTTTTGTGCCCATTCGATCCCCTTATCTGTAGGATTGAAGAATTTTATTTTTCCACTAATAGTCTGTTCAATCTCGCTTATAAGCCCACGGGCGTCTAACTCGGCTCTTGCCCTGAACTCCCGGGCACGGTCCATCTGAAGGGCTTCACAACGCTGCTCGATTGTATCTGCGGGCTCTCTGCAGATTCTCATCATCACCAGCAATGCATCACCTGCAAGGTCATCTGGTGCAAACATCTTTGTCTTGGATTGAGCTATCTGACCATTGTCTTTGTGATAGCTCCATTGACTCTTTGAGAGGAACTCTTCGGCATGTCGGCGTAGTTCTGATTCCTGCGGCTTTACAGGAAAGCTTATTTCCGGAATCTCAATTGCAAATGGTGTGGGATGCAGTGTGTAATGGACAACTGCCTTGCGTGGCTCCATGGTGGAAATGGCTTCCGCCTGTTTGCGGTCAAGCCCCATGGAGCTTTGTATCGACCAGATGCATCTTGCGTTAGCAAGACGCATTACAATTCGACAGGCCAAGTTGCCTAAGATCGCCGGCGGAAGCTCACTTGGCACCTGGTCGCAGAGTATAAGCCCAATACTGCGTTTTCGGGCTGTGCGAAACATTCTACAGAGAATACTCTCTCCAATATCCTGACGCGCCTTCTCGCTGGAGAGCATGTGGGCTTCTTCTATAATCACCAAATGAGGTTTGTCATTGGCAATGCCTTCTCTGAATCTGGAAAGCCACAAAAGTAAAAACCCTACCAGGAACTGAAGTGGTATGCCCGTCAGGCTGTGCAACCGGAAAATCGTAGACCGCTGGCCCAGATTTTCCAGCATATTGCTGTTACTGACCGCTGCTGTCTCATTGAAGGCATCAGCCATAGTGACAATCCTATTTAACAAGCTTTCCAGGAAGCCTGCACTTCGCATTTTTGGGCCGAACTTCAATCCCTGGAAGTAGTTAATAACTTCAACCAAAGAAGGACCATCAGTTTGCCCCTTAGTAATGCCTTTGCGCTCAAGCATCTTAATCAGGCCGGTACGAAAGAGATTAAGGCTTCCATCTCGCAGGAAGGTTGCGCCTCGCAGCAATAAACTGAGTTCGTCTATCCAGCTGGCAGATTTGATCCAATTTCCGGGAGGTTGGAAGAAATTAAACCTTAACAGCTCAGGCTCCAGTGCAATTAACTGCTCATCTGGAAATAAAGGAATCAACCTTGAGTATTCATCCTCGATATCAAATATCCATACGGTAAGACCGGCTTTGATGGCCTGAAGTGCTATGTACATTGTGAGATAGCTTTTGCCTGTGCCATTATGGCCAAAAGTTGCCAGGTGTTGGTTGATGATATCTATAGGCAATGAAAACTCTGGCCCCGGGATATTGCCCTGTAATACCCTCCCAATATGTAACTGTCCTTCTGACAGCTGCCTTACAGGCCAAAAAACCGATAGGTCATCTGGATTAAAACCAGCCCGAATGCATCGGCGTCTCAGAATAGTGCGAACGGCATCAGCATTTTCAGGGTCACGGATATAACACTTCAGGAGCCGTTGTATAGCGGGGTCTTCGCGACCCAGGTATTTTGCCATATTTTCGATGTCCTCAGGAAGATTGTCCATTTTTGCCGTCCCTTTCAATTCGCCGAAGTATTGCCGGGCCATATCGGCCAGTTGCTATTGCTACAATAATGCCAGAGAACAACGGTACGAAGGGATGTGAGTAGCCGACTTTTGACAGTACAAAGGCTGCCCATACAAAGCCAAATACAGCTCCGCCCACTATAGATAGTAAAAACGCCCAGTGCCGGCCAAACCATGGCCGAAGGGGGCCAAGCAACATCAAGATAACAACAATTGCCAATATCCATTTCATTTCAGTCGAGCCTCCAGAACATTCGCCAGTATTTGATCCATCTGTGATGCTGACAGTAGGTTTTGTCATGATAAATAGAGCCGTGGATACGACAGACCACGGCACCGCAATGTACACAGCGCAGCAGACAGCCTTCGGTGGAACACAGCACCTCGCCTCCAATTTCACAGATACCTGCTACACGAATCTTTTCATCTATGGTGTGGCCGAATGAACATGTACCTGTCTGGATTACGTCAACGGTGCGGATACCCTCACGCTCGTCCTCAAATTGAAGGTGCTCCTTCTGGAAAGGGGTCCCATTTTTTTCAAGCTTGCCTCCGAGCGACCTCACTATGGTATGTCGGGAGCCCCCGCCTTTACGCCGGAACTCATTTAGAAATCTTCTGATATTCGGCTGTTTTGCCATATTTTCAAAATCCTTTCTGATTTATTAGAGTGGTCTTGGAACGCAAATCTTGCTGAAAAACATGTTACTTTTCCTGCTCTGGCGCAACGTTTATAAGCCTTTGTATCCCATACATTACTATATGTATGCAACAGCCGAGGATGTCCAGGTTGGAACCTACCCCGATTTCTGGCAGAAGGGCCGCTATCGCGTTGAATTGACGGTAGAACTGCCCTGTGACCTATTTGGCGTACATAACGCTCTACAGCAACTGGGTTACCGCGTTACCGATACGGACCAATGGGGACGGACTTATCATCACAACCAAGACCATAATAAAACCGTTGAACTGGATGAAGTGGAGGACCCCGCAGCATCTCTTAAACTCATCCTGCGATATGGCGATGTGGAGGAAGCAGGGCTTGTTCAGGCTGAGGAACAATTAAATTCCCTGTACAATCGAATATGCCAGATGTGCAGAGATGTCCGTGACGATTGTGATTATGAGCCACTGGATTTACCAGGATGTGCCAAAATTGAGCAGTACTATGATTCAGGTATGGAGCGCGGCTGAAAAATGAGAAATTGACTTATGGCATTACATAATGCATAATTTCAGCAGTTTCTATTGCCCGATTTTGCACCTTTTTGAGATATTTTTGTTTTTTTGGCAAGAAAGGTGCTGGAAGACGACTCTATTTGTTTTGTTACGGAGATGACTCTTTCAGGAGCTTTTCTATGCCAGTTGCTTTATTGGTTAAAAACAGGTTAGGTAGACAACGAGATGTTACGAAAAGAAAAGGGAGGGATTGTACGGGAAGAGAGTGCATGAGGAAGGATTCTGAATTCTGCAGGTTTCCCGGAGACATAGAAGGCTGCCAAGGGCATCTTGTTGAGGCCTGGCGAAACGGCATGATATCTAAACACTGCATCATCAAGGGCCTCAGTGTAAACTCAAGCCAGTGCAGGCAGGTTCTGCTGGATGGCCTCTACAGGGAAAACGCCAAAGATAATCCAACAGGGCTTTCTTCTCCAGGAGTCAAAAGAAGCGAACTCGAGCACACATCCAAAGAAGTTGTCCTTTTTGGCTATCCGCTGGAAATTAAGGCGATACACGAGATTTTCTATGAGTCCTATTACAAATTGGTGCGGTCTGTAATCTACCGATATGGCATCAAAGACAATGACAACCCCTCAGCAGATGATGTGTCTCAAAATGTCTTTACGAACCTGCACAGGCAATTTCTGCGTGGAGCTTCTATAAAAGGCTCACTAACAACGTACATAACGACAGTTACGCTCAATGAATGCTACAGAGCTATACGCTCTGCACATAAACATGACGATCTAGAAAACGAGGATGAGATAAAGGATGTAAAACATCTCTCGGCTACGATTATACCGTTCGAGGCGGTCGACCTCTGGGAGTATTTTGACCGCTGCTTGGTTGCTTCAGAACAGGGCAATCTCATAAATAGGATTATTCTGGCCCAACAGTGTATCGAAGGTTGCAATAGCGGTAGAAGGCCATCTGCCAAACAACTTAGATTAGATTGGCAGCTGTTATCGCAGAAACCCAAAAATGACATCGTGGCTCTGCACAGCAGGGTTGCAATTGAAGTTAAACGATCTTCTTCAAAAGGTGTGGTACCTTTGACGGCAGATTTGATAAATTCAGGCACGGTTGAGCCGTACATGGTAGCTATAATATTTGCGGCTGCAACGGGTATGGACAAGGAGCAGACTACTGAACTGGTTGAGCAGTTATCCAATCTTTCTGAAACCGCTGTCCATACACGAATCTGCCGAATCTATGCAGTTTTGGGAGCAAAAGGCATTAGGGATGAGAAAAACGATTCAAAAACTTTTATGTGAAAACTTACGGGAGTTAAGTAAATGAGCACTCGAAAGTGTATATCCGATGCCGATATTGGCCGTCTTCTGGACGATGATGTTACATCGCAGGAAAAACAATCGCTGCATGAACACATTGAAACCTGCCTGCTGTGCAGAACGCGCTGGCAACAGGTTTCAACTGGAGCTGGGCAGTTGGACAATCTCTTTGCCCTGACCGTCAAGAAAGCTCAAACACCAGACAAATGTCTTTCTGAGAATGTGCTGGCAGGATTTGTCAATCAAACACTGGGTAAGACAGAAAGGTGCAAGGCAGAACACCATTTAGCTCAGTGTTCATGTTGCCGTGACAGGTTAGCCAGCAAATTTGCAGAATCTTACGAAAAAGAGGGCAATAAATGGTGGTCAGAATATGCCGCCAGCCAGATGCTAGGCTTACTTGCTCTGGCGGCCGACCAAATAGATGGCCTTGTTGAGTTTCTAAGCATTGAAACGAGTCAGTCTGTACATTCGACAACGATTATTAAGCTGCCACTATTGGAGCCGGCTCAGGAGCAGGCGAGACGCCTTGCCGCTGCAACGGGAGAAGGATTTTCGGTACAAACTCTAAGGCAGCAAGAGCCTCCATTTGAATTTGAGCTTGCTCAATTCGGCGAGCAACTGCGGATTACCGCCAGGCCTTTACAGAAAGACTCACCCTATGATAACTGCCTTGCCAGACTTAAGATATTCGAAAGGGATGTCTGCCGGTGGAGTGAGGTTATTCTCATTGACAAGGGGGAGTGTAAATGCGTGCTGGAGCCGGAGCAGACCCACAATTTGAGACCAGAGCAGGTTCATTTGACGTTAAGATTGGAGCCTATCGTAACCCTGGAGCAGCTTGTTGCATCAGGTACTCAGGCTTATGTCCCCATCTTAAAAAGGCTCTTAAAAAACAAAGACCCAGAGATACGATCAGCAGCCATTAAGGTTGCAGCTCGTATCTATGGACCTGAAGCTAATTCGCTAATCGAACCGCTGATTGACGATAAGGATGAAATGGTTCGTCAGGTGGCTAAGGAAGCTCTAAACCGGTTTCCAAAATCTTAAGTAAAGGAAAAGCAGGAGCAGGAGAACAAGTGGTTTGACCGAGACTCTCAAGGAATTTTCTGAGCTTATTGACCTGCAAAGACCGCACGAGGCCTTTGTGCTGTTCTTGGAGCAGGTTGAAAACAAATCCTGGGTGGAACTATCAACTTTGGACCTGGCCATGCTGGATATGCTGTGCCAGCAAGCTCTACCACAATTGCGTGAAAACCATACCCTCTGGATGGTCAATCACCCGGATCGGCTTCGCCGAATGCTACAACTGCTCACAGAGGCACTGGCAGTAAATTATCACCCTGCCGCTATGGTTGATCATATCGCTTGGCTTCGCTGCCTCCTGGCCATAGAGGCGGCCATGACAGGTCATATCGAGCGCGTTCACGAAGAACTGTGTCTTGTCCAGCAGGAAGGTTCTATCCCCAAACCGAACGGCGAATTTCGCAAAGAAGTTAGAAGTATTCAACTAAAGGAAAAATCAACCATAGAGTTTCTGGATCCCCTCTTTCGAAGCTATCTGGAATTTCTAAAAAGGGTTGGTAGACACGAGTTTTGCAACCAGCTTGAAAACCGCATCACGCCGTTACTTAAACGTATAGCCCGTGACGAGAGATGTCCTGGTGTTGTCCAGGCCATGTTTTATGACAAGATCGAGGGTAAAGGCCACCTGCGGTTTATCCATGTCTCAACAAAGTATCTATCAGACTCAAACGACGCATACAAAGCGCCATCTAAAGAAGCCATCCTTTATACCGGCAAAGGGGATGACATTATTGATGCGACTATGCAGGAGGCAGTTACCTGTGCACGGCAGACAGCCGATGCGTATCTAAAAAGCGTCGGCTATCCAGATGGTTTGACGAGTCGATTAGTTCGCTGGGAGATTGCAGACACACAAGGTGATTCGGTAAAACTCGAGCGGCGGTTTCAAGGAGGCTCACTGGGTCTGCCTCTGGCTGTTGCCATTGTCTCACAGTATCTGGCAAAGCCGGTTCCCAATGATACAACCTTTACCGGTGCTTTTACTGCAGCCTCAGCCGCTAATGGCCGAATCCTTCCTGTAGATGGTGTGCCTGAAAAAGTTAAGCATGCTGCTCTTTCAGGATCTCAATTTATATACATCCCCGCTGCAAATGCTACCGAGTTGAACAGTAAATCTACTTTGCAAAACCTTATCCAGGAAAATAATTCAAAAGTAATCGCTGTGGAAACTTTTGATGAGGTTTGTAAGGAACTTTTCCCGCTCGAAGGCAGCGGCCAATTAAAAGACTTGATCAAGGATGCGTTTGGTAGCTATTTGCAAATATTCAAACCAATTCTTCACCGGTACAGGTTAGCTTCAGGCGAGTTTGCATATCAACGGTATCCTTATCATGTGCTTGCTTGTTCGATTTTGACTATGTTGCTTGTTTTGCTGGAAAGCTGGATGATGTGCAAGACATGTGCGCCAGACTTTTCATCTATCGGTATCTGGTTCAGGATTATTGCCGTTGTGATACTGGCCTTTGTCGGAATTTCATTTAGCTTTGTTTTGCCAGACACTTGCCTGAAACATCGAAAGAGATGGTCGTGGATTGCTGCTACAATCCTGTTGGCTGTTTGCCTTAGTATCGGAGGACAATTACTTATACCGGTAATTCCGGGGTTGAAACCCGCCAACCTTTCGCCCAATATACTACCAACTGCCTTTTTTCTAAAAGATATGTTTCTTATCTGGGTATTTACCTGGCTCATTGCTGCTGATAGTTTTAACGTAGTGGCCGGTGCGGAACACCTGTTAAAAAACAGGCAGTTTATCACGGCAAGAGAATGTTTAAAGTGGGACTCACTGTTAGAAATCAGGATGCCTATTTTGTGTATTTATTTTCCGTGGAAGTGGGCCACGACAGCTGTTATTGCGGTTGCTCTTATACTTATTGCCTGGGAGATGAGATTTTTTAGCAGTATACTCAAAAAGGGGTCTGATGCAACACACCAGTTGGTAGTAATTGGCATATGCAGGGAGCTTTTGTTCCTTGTTGTTATTTCTGAAGTTCTGATCTTTTACAAAACAGCATTGGCACGCATAAGAAAAATGTTCAGTTAAAGGTGAATTTGCCGCTTAGAGATATAACGCAGTGAAACATTGTATAGACACTGCTTCAATTCAGCAGTTGTTATTTTCATTTTCATGTTTTCTACATCTACGAACATATCACCACATTTGACAGTTAATCCATTAACTGCAAGGATTTAGATATTTTCGTAGGCCTTGAGCATATGAAAATGACCCATTAGCATACAATCAAGGCAGTTATGCATAGCTAATGGGTAAGCCAGATGAATAACGAAACCATAACTGCCATCTTTCTGAACAAACTAATCGATTTCTTCAGGGAATGCATAGCGGCAAGCTCAAATTTTTGAGCCTGAGCGAGCCATCTGCCTTATCGCATGTTTCGCCTGCGCCCCCAAGGGCGGAAGGCAGAATGAGCGAGCTCAGGCATGTTATAAAGCCTAATTCGTGCACGCTGGCAAATTACACATAGACGATGTCAGCATGCACCAATTGAAGTTTCTCTTGCATATCGCAAGTATAAATTGTCTCCCACAGTCAATTCCGCTTCGTCCACTGCGATGCTGGCCGCTCCTAAATGTGCTTAACCCATCCGAACACCCCCGTGCGTAGGTCAAAAGCAGCAATCAAAGGCCAAATTTTGCCTTCTCCTTGTCGCAGCGGTTCATTATAAAATGCTGGCCCACACCCGCCGACCCGTTGGCCGGGGAAAAGTAGATGGCTCGCTTCACCAACAGAATAATTGCAATATTATTCAAAAGCATCGGGTGAAGCGTGCACATTCTCCTTATTCCCACAATGCGTCAGCCCCGGTCGGCTCCATTAGCGTCTCATTTGGTTATTCCTGCAGGCCAGCCCAGACAGGATTCAAACCCCTTCCTGCCACGATGGGCAAAATGCCCTTCAGGCGGCGGGCTTTTGACAAGATTTAAGCCCGCCGGTAATGTGACAAGCCCTGCTGCTATAAGGGGGAAAATAAACCTGCCTATGCGTTTGGCACAGAAAAGCAGGCCGAGTCAATCGGAACGGTTGAAGGGGATTAAATTAACCGATTATCCTGAGCAAATAAAACATAGCAGTTGAACAAAACGGTACGTTTTTGTGGGACAGACTAAATGATTCTCGATGTCTAATCCGTCCATATATGTCCGCACTTGTTGCAAGTAAATTCTGATGTGGGGACGCCAGTTGCAATGCCTTCTATTTCTATGTCCTTGATACCACACACTGGACACTTCATTCTCTCACCATCCTTATTTTTTGACAGGCTGGCTTTATAAGGCTTTGACGCCCTGCCTTTGAAATCAACTACACGCTGGGCGTTCATCTGCTGGATTTTTTCCAGATAATATGCGTCCCCAAAATGCATAGCAATCACCTCCGAAGCGAAATTGCCGAAGCGAACCATCTGCTTTTTAGACCAATATATCTGTGGCGGCGAAGCCGCAAAGCAGAATGTGTGAGCTGAGGCAGGTTAAGGAGGTGATTGCTGCTCTGGGTACGCTGCATGGCGGAAAAATCACGGGATGAATGCGGGCAGGTGGAGCAAACCACAGGCGAGAAGAATGATGATTATATGCTTACCCCCGGAAATATAACAGTGTAATAGTTGCCACTGCTCAAGGTCATAACAGTATTGTATCTACCAAAAAAATAAAGAATGGGAGCAAAAAATCAAGCTCCCATTGCTTCGGCAAAATAGTCCTTGCTCTGGAATTGCTCAACCATCTTTTTGACCTGCTCTTTGGACATCGCGTTCAGCGATGTCTTTACCCTCAGTTTCAGGTAGTCGCTTTGGAGATTCTCCTTGGCTTTTTCCTTTGCGTCCCAGGGATCCGGGAAAAGCTTCTTCTTCACGTCCTCGAGTCTTTCGATTTCCTCCCTGAGCTTTTCCATCTGCTCATTTTTTGCCTTTATCTTCTCCGTCAGCTCGCTGAGCTTCGGGTTCTCTTTTGCAAGCTGTTTTTCAATCCCTTCGGACCGCTCGCGGTAATCCCTCTCGATCCCGCACTCCCTGTCACGCTGAATGTCCTTCAAAAGAGTCAATACTCCGTTAGCCATAACTTATCACCCCCTTATTTTTCATACCTCTGACCTTCGGGCAGTTGCCAGCCCGAAGGCTAAAGGAATGTGCCTGTTCAAGTGTCACCGTCCTTAGCCCGCGAGTGGAGCTTCATCGTTTGCCTGCGAAGGATTTTCCGTCGCATTCGGCACAGATGAAATCACCCTCCGGGAAGGGCTTGCCCATCCCCCTTCTTTCCTGCGGCTCGTTGAGGTCGGGAACTCGGTTGATGAACCAGCCGCCTCCCAGCCTCACGCTGCGACCGCATTCGTTGCAGATTTCGCTCATGACCTCACCTCCCTGTCTTTTGCCAGTTTCCTGTAGACAGGCTCTTTTATCCCAAGCAAGCCAGAGTAAAGCTCCTGCTCCCTTTCCATTTCCTCGGTGTCTCGCCTGTCGCATTCGTCACACACGAGTTGAACCGGCGTTTCCACCAGCCCATCGCATACCCTGCAACGGTACTCGCGGCGGTTTGATTTGCCGTCTCGGTATTCATCTCCGAACATATTCCACCTCCTTACCCGATTTTTTGAACAGCTCAGGTGCTATTTCTTCCAAAGTCTGTGGCTTAAAGTAAAGGTCTCGCTCGATTGGCAGTCCCAGCGGGCCTCTCGCACTTTCAAGCTCTGAAAGGGCAAAATAGCCTATCTCCTTAAAGTGTCCATCCACAAGGCCGAAAAAATTAAAATCGACCTCTTTGCCTTTTTCATCTTTCACAGGTTCGCCTTCAATGGCCCACCAGGTCCAGGAACTATCGGGCGTGAAGAATTTCACGTATGCAATCGCCTTGCCTCCTTTGCCATCCTGGGCTAAAAGCGGTGGTAGCTTCCTACGGATTTCCTTTGTGAGCAGCTTCATTCCCCGTATTTTGTTGTTTTCGAGCCTCCTTCTATTTAACGTCACGCTGACATTTTCTGTCTGCATATCGCATCAACTCTTTAATCTTTTTTAATTGGCTGACCTGCCAGCCAGCCATACATAATATTTTTGTAGGTTCTGAAGGGAGCCTGGAAGCTAACGCCCCGAAGGGGCAAAACTTTTTAGTGCCTCAGAAGGGGAGAAAGGGGTTCCCCTCTGGGACTGACTTGGCACTTAAAATGTTTTGGTGTGTGCAGTTAATCGAAGCTCCCGATATGAAAGCGTAAGCTTCACATAACCTATTCTGCAATTGTTGTTACTCGTTAGTAGTTTACCTCAAATATGCCTTTCAGCACATCACTACGCGGGGGCGAGCCATCCATGTTTCCACGAGGCAAAAGTGCTTCCGAATCGGTCACAGCACAATTGTAAACGAAGGGGCATATGAGCTTGAACCAGCCCTTCGGCTACAGTTGTTCGGCCAAGAAAAAAAACATTTTTGCCGAGTCCTACTTAAGGAGTAGCCCGAAGGGCAAAACCAGAATAAATGAGTTCAGTCAGAAAGTAGGATGTGATTGGTGGCAAAGAAATCAGCATAGGCAACAAAGTGCTCCGAAGTAGAGGCAACTAGGGAAAGGCATTTTTCGCCATCATGGACTTATCTCTTTGGAGTCTATATCGATTTTGTAGTCGAAAGTTTCCGCGATAAACTTACTCATGGACTCGTAGCGGCAGGGTCGGTTGGGCTTAGCGAGGCGCTCCTTTTAGTACTTGCGTAAAACAAACTGCCCTTACTCGCAAAAGGACGAGCAGTCTCGATCTGAGGCCGACTCCATGGAACCGCTGAAAGCGCCTAATTTTGCGTTTTTTTCTCTTGACTTAATTCATTTGCAGAGCTAATATATTTGGATGTGACTTTATCATCTTAAGGTATATGGATGCCCATGGGTCCCACGAGGTAAAGAATTTTCCAAAGGTTCCCAAGGATGGCAAAGATGAATAAAGTAGGACCGATACCTAACACGCCGAAAGCCACAAATCAGCTTGCGGAGGCTATTGCACACGTCGCAGATGCAATAAGCAAAAAAGAGTGCATGCTATTTATCGGCTCCGGCTTTTCACATGACTTAACAAAAGGCAAGATAAAACTGCTTAGGGAAATAACAGAATCCCTTATCGCTCAGAATCCGTACCTGCAGCCCTTACACACACAGATAACTGAGTCGGCTGGTACCGCACGTCAGAATTGGCCTCTCTCAATAGCTGAAATCTTCGAGTATTGGAAGGCCGATAAGACTTCACAAGAGATTTCTGCACAGCTTGAGAAGATCTGGAGGTATACGGAGGTTCAGAAAGAGTTATTCGAGGACGGATGGGAAGAAAAGAAAGCCGTATTCCAGAGAATCGCCGACTTTGGTATTGAGTTTCTTCTCACTACTAACGTGGATCGGCTTCTCGAAGATGGCATCATCAGGATTGTTGGTGAGGATTCTGTCCACATAGTCAGAATACCCAGCGATTTCAACAATTGCCTTAAGCCAGGGATAAAAATAGTGTATCTTCGTGGTCGCCTCAATGACGCTACTGGAGGGCCCATCTTCAGTAAGAACTATCTCTTCACAAATTTCATTATGAATACACGAATATTCGACTCTCTTCGCCGTCGTTTCTCAGCTTCGAAGCCCGTTTTCTTGGGGTACACCTTCGAAGATCTTGACCTAGAGTGGGCGTTTTTTTCTTTGCGTGCTATCAGAGTGACACATCAGCCTCTTGATGCATACGCAATTTTGCTTCCCGCTCTCATAAAGGACGAGCAAAAAGAACTACTCTGGCATGCGCAGGACGTAACGTGGCAGAAACGTGGAGTCAAGTTTGTGGAAGCTTCTCCCCTCAAGTTCATCAATATGCTCTGGAAGACACTTGAGTTTCAGAATTCACGGGCGAGTCTGAGTCCGCCAAAGACTGCTATAACAGCTGACGTTTCACATTACGTCACCATGGGAAAGAGTGCTGACCTTGGAGCTACGAGACCAGAGCAAGTACTTAAGTTTATTGACGAAACAATAAAGACATTTAACAAGGCAGAAATTCGCCAACTGGTTACGCATCTTCAAAATCGGACCCAGTCACTTGTAGTGACGAACACGGGCGAAAGCGTTGAGGCTGTTCAGATTCCTGAGGGGGCCTTGGAGGAAGTTCAACAAATGCTTTCAGGAAATGACCTCTCCCCGTGGCAGAAGCTTTCGCAACTGTGCAGATGGCGTGAGCAGGAAAAGGCGAGAGGTTTGGAAAACGGCAAGCACACTCACCTCTGCGGTATGCTTGCGCTCGTGAAACTTGTCGATAGTATACGCTCTCAATTGGTCGACGGGTATGCCCTACCTATGTCAGAACTTGAACAGACGCTGACAGCCATGTGGTCTGAAATCAACAAACGGGTGCAAGATATGCTGCTCTCTCGCCATCCGATAGAGAAATCCACTACTTATATGCGGGGAGCGGTGGCGGCATTCCTGAGGGAGGCATTATGGAAAGCGACTCACCCCAGAAGTTGTCTCACCTACCACAGACTACGCGGCTCTGGCTTGGATGTTTGCATCGCTGTCGCTCCGCCCGGTCAATCCTTTCTCACATCTTCATTCGCCTCACCCAGACTCGGCTTTCTGTATTTTGGGGAAGAGTGGCTGCATAACGAAGACACTAGGAGAAAGGTGGCAAACCTGTACTTCGACGAGTTTCAGAGACTAAAGCGTGCAGGTGAAAACATTACACATATCTGCCTCTCATATAAGAGTATGGGATTTGGAAAAGGAACATGGTTGTTACGAGATCCGATCGTTCAGCTTCTGAAGGACACCGCAGAGCAGGTAAGTCTTTGTTGGTTTTTTGAAAACTCTTGGTCGTTAAGGCTGAGTCCTGGTGCTGGGTCATTCTCAGGGGGTGGTGTCTTTTACTGTCACCACCGCAGTGAGACAGAAACGGTTGCAAGAGGTATGATTGCCGAGGCAGACAAAAGGGAGGCGCAGGGTTGGGTTAGATTCTCCGAGGACGCACGTCCGGATGAACTGCGAGTACGTCCTAAGGAGGATCAAATTGCTCCATTAGCTCCAGTGCCCGTACTAGCCTCCATTCGCGATTTAATCGAGGAAGTGACAGCTGACAGAAAGGACCGGCCTCTTTGGCATATCCCTTTAAATACGGCTAAATCTAATATAGATATAATGACTCCCGAAATATCCAAACCTCCTGTGAAATTGAAAAGTGAAGATGACATTCATCTTTACCTCAAGAGCTGGAACTATAGTCCGCAGGCGATCAAGGAAGCGTTATTGACTTCCTTTGATACAACGCTTAGTGTATTGTACCGGACCATCGGAAAACATAAAATAGAAGACAAGGACAACGAGACAGAACCCCCAGGAGAGACTACGGCTGCAAATTTAACGGAGGATTTAATTGTATCACGCTCATATGTCATGCGGCTTTTGTCGCGCAAAACGTTGCGGTTTTGGAGCCGCTTCGTTCTAAAGAAGGCCGCTAAGTATGCATTCCTGAGCATGCAGCGTGAAAATCCAGATGGTATTGAAGCGTACAAGAAAATCTTTTACAGTAATATTTTTCCGGAAGAAAGAGAAGGATGGCGGGTTCTCCGCCAAGTATATGAAAAAATGTATACTTCTGATGCTCCTTAGGGTTAATAAAACCATCGTGCCATGGATGAACTAAATTGTGCTAGAAATGCCGTGATGCTGGCCGCTTTATGTGGTAGCATACCAGTAGCCATAAACTATATGGGCCCTCTTCTAGGAGGCGTAAAGTTGGTATACAAAAAGGTAGCAGCCTACACTGCTATAGCCATCTGTTTACCTTATGTTATCTCCCTTATGGCTGCCGTTGTGAGCTTGCATTCTCGGCGATTAGCGGATGACTTATTTGTTTCGGGGTGCGTGATTTTGGCATGCATCTCGGTCGTAGCCGTAGCTTACGGAGTCGTCATAGCCTCTGTCTCATGGCACTTGTCCCACATGCAAAACGGGAGGAGGAATGTTCAGCCGGAGCAAGAGAATAAGAAATCATGTTAGCAAGAGGGTTCGGCTTCTACATTGTCATTGACTTGTTTTTCAATAGCAGAAACCGTTACTTTATGGCTATCGTTGAGTGTAGAACTCGTCTCACTCCTTTGTGACAACCGTCAATGAAGGTTAAGCAGCTCGCGCAACCTATATAGCCCACCATCTAACCGAGGCCCAGATGAAGGAGTATCTGGGCTGGGTGCAGTCCTCAGATATGGCCTCGGTTTACGTTCACATGAGCGGCCGCGATGTTGATAAGGCATTGCTCACGCTGCACGGCATCCGAAAAAATCCATACGCTGCAACACCTCAAAACTGGACATTATGATCCGCGGTCTCGACGACACGACGCGAAAAAAGGAAAAAGTATATGTCACATCCGACGGTCAAAAACCTCCGCATGGACGAGAACTTGCCCTCGTACTAAAAGTGCTTATTGCGCGCGCTGATTACAAAAATGTTGCTGAGGGCGTCATACCCTTTGGGTGAACTGTTACGTGCGGGTACTCGTGGCGAGGGCCAACCGACCTGAAACTCCGTGGAAAGGAAGAGATTTTCACCATTACCGTAATGTATGACACCCTAGAATTCTATGGCAGGGTGACCGCGATGAGGCAGATCGTGATTTGCAGCAGCCAATCGCTGATAAAGACAGCAGGAATGATACACGAAACATACCTACAAAAGATTCAGAGAACTTACGAAAAATAAAAATTTTTGCCCGGTTCGCACTACGAAGGTTGATTATGTTACTTGCCAACTTTCTCGCAGCTTTTGTGGCTGTTTTGTCTGCCGATTGCTATATTGCTGAATCCTTATAAATGCAAGGCTAATTCTTGATTATCGGTGCGAGATATAGTATAAAACTGCTTTTAGACTACAAATCTCGATAGTGCCAAAATTAAGTTGCGGATACACAGGGTAATAGAGTCTTACAAAGACAAGAGCCATAGTGGCAGGTGCACGGGAGTCAAATCTATGAATGTTCCCAAGAAAAGCAACCAACAATCTGTCGAGGAAATCAAGAAGTCACATTCTCGTCTGGAAAAACTCGGCAGTGACAAGGTCAAGCGTAAACAGATAGAGGATGCGCTCAAAGAAAGCGAAGAACATGCTCGAATCTTCGCATCATATCAGCAGGCTATATCGGAGTTACGTGAGTTTTATGTGAAACAAGCCACTTTCGACCAGATGCTTCAGAAAACCGTGAATTTATTTGTTAAGAGTTTTGGCTATTATATGGCCTGGTATGGTGAGCTAAAAGCCCAGGATAAGGTAATTATTCCCAAGGTATGGGCTGGAAAGTATGAAAAATATTTGGACGGATTGCGACTTGAGCTCGACGATAGCAAGGATGCTAAATGTGCTATGAGTCTTGCGATTGTAAGCAAAGAGCCTTTTGGGTATGCCGACCTCGAGCACGATAAAGATTTCGAAAAGTGGCGTCCGTTAGCCCTCAAATACGGATACCGTTCGAACCAGGCGATTCCGCTTATCATAGATGGCAAAAGCGTTGGAGCATTTTTGATTTATAGTACACGCCCCTGGGCCTTTAGCGAGGATTTGATTAGGTATCTTGCGGGAATCGCTAATGAACTCGCCACGATAGTAGAAAACATCACCGAGCGCAAGCAGGCGGAGGAGGCACTGCACAAACGGACAGAAGAGCTAACGGTCTTGAACGAAATGGCGATGGAGCTGGCAGTTGCATCTTCCACGGCCGATGTCTACAAACTTGTCTGTGAGAAGTTAAAAAATATTACCGGGGCCCTCTTAACGGCCGTGACAAGTTACCACTCCCATGGGCCGCAACTCAGGATAGAACACATCTCGGCGAATAGTAAACTTATCACTAAAGCAAGTAAGATACTCGGCCAGAAAGTCAAAGAGCTCCGAATTCCTCTGGAGCCTTGCCATATTGAAGAGTTACTATCAGAGAAAGCCAAGAGGTTGGAGGGTCTGCACGAGCTGATGTTCGGCTCTATTCCGAGAACCCTGGCCAAAATCCTCGAAAAGACTTTAAGAATTGGCGATGTATATGGATTGGTTTTGCACTACGGCGGCAAAATTATGGGTACGATGCCGATTTTAATGCCTCACCAAAAACCTCCACTTTCAATTGAGATGCTTAAAGCTTTTGCCAACCTGGTTGCTACTTCTCTCCAGCGCATGAAGGCAGAGGAGGAACGAGTTGCTGCTGTGCAGGAAAGAGCGGCGATTGTTGATGCTATGTCTGACCCACTTGTTGTTTTAAACACGAACGGCCAGATAATCTCCTGTAATCAAGCCCACCTAAAGATGTTCGGTCATGGCTCTGTAAATGAAATTTTAGAAAAACGCTTTGGCGACTTAAGGGAAGTTTTTTGTGACCCTGAAGATATTCCAAGGATGTTGAGAGCATTTAACCGGATAATTCAAAACGGCTTTTCCGAACCTATTGAGGTTAGAGTCCGAAGGGCAGATGGAAAAGAGCTAACGGTTAGTGCTTCATGCAGTTTACAAAGAGACGCAAAGGGCAATCCTCTGAATGTTATAGCAATCTTAAGGGATATTACGCCGCAGAAACGGCTGCAAGAGATGGAGAAAGAAGCAGCTGTAACGAGGATGGCAGTAGAGATGATTGAAGGAATGCTTGAGGGGGTTGCGATTATGGACCTCGATGGGACGATTCGCCAAATCAATAAGGAATTTGAGAGACGGTCGGGATACAAAAGAAAAGAGGTGTTCGGAAAAAATTTAATTGAGCTTGGAATTATTTCCAAAGAAGAAAACGAAAGGATTGAGAAGGAAGTAATGCCAGAATTGTTGAAGGAAGGCTTTGTTAGAAATTTTGAGACACTTGTTATGCGTAGAGACGGGAAAAGATTTCCTGTTTTAACGAACTGGACGTTAATGAAAGATGCCCAAGGCAATCCGAAAAGTATTATTGCCACGGCGACGGACATTACCGAACGCAAGCGAGCGGAGGAAAAACTTCTCAATTATCAGGAACAGCTCCGGTCGATGACTTCGGAATTATCGTTAATCGAAGAGCGTGAAAGACGTCGTATCGCCACCGAACTGCATGACCGCATTGTGCAGCCTCTTGTATTTTCGAAAATGAAATTAGATAGATTGCAGGCATCTACGACATCAGGCGCTCTTGGCAGGCCCCTGGAAGAAATTAGCGATATGCTCGATAAGGTTGTCGAGGAAACGCAAACCTTGACTTACGACCTTGGTTCGCCTACCCTATATGAGCTGGGCTTAGAAGCGGCCGTAAAAGAGTGGCTTACCGAAGAGGTAGAGCAGAAACATAACATTGCAACTTTTTTTGAAGACGACGGTGCCCCAAAACCACTGGACGAGGATATCAGCGCCTGTCTTTTAAGGGCGGTACGGGAACTTCTGGTCAATGTAGTCAAACACGCACGGGCACTGAATATCAAAGTCTCCATCTGTAGAGAAGGTGACAAAATAAGAATCTGCGTTGCTGACGATGGAGTCGGATTCGAACTATCGGATACGAGCTTTTCCAGAGGCAAAAAAGGCGGCTACGGCCTTTTCAGCATAAAAGAACGCTTGAGCCACATTGGCGGCTGTTTAGATATAAAGTCACAACCAGGTCATGGAACAAGCGTTGTGTTGATAGCACCGTTAAAACAGAAAGACGTAACAGCAGGGGGTTAACATGGGCATAAAAATTCTCTTGGTGGATGACCATGAAATCGTGCGTTACGGTCTGCGAAGCTTAATTGAAGAGCAGCCTGATATGGAGGTGGTCGGCGATGCGGAAAACGGACGTACGGCGGTCGATTTAGCTCACCAGCTAAAGCCGGATGTCGTCATTATGGACATCTCCATGCCGGATATGAATGGCTTCGAAGCCACACGGCGAATACGCAAAAAAAACCCGAACACAAAAATCATCGTCCTGTCAATGCATCACAAAAGGCAGTTCGTAATAGATATGCTCAAGGCCGGTGTTTCAGGTTACATATTGAAAACGAAGGTTCATGACGACCTGATTCGAGCAGTTAAAGCCGCTGTCGCAAACGAGGTGTATTTGAGCTCTAAAATAACCGGAGTCGTGGCCAACGATTACGTAAGTAATTTGCCGGCATCAGCCCAATTGGCTTCGGCTGTTTTGACACCACGCGAGCGTGAGGTGCTCCAACTCATATCGGAAGGGAAAAGCACGAAAGAAAGTGCGTTGCATTTAAACATAAGTATAAAAACGGTCGAATCGACCCGACGTCAAATTATGCAAAAATTAGATATTCACAACGTAGCCGACCTCACCAAGTACGCGATTAAGGAAGGCATAACCTCACTCGATTTTTAATCAATTTCTACCAGGATTTATTATCTTCTTTGACTTCTAATCCGGCCTTCATCGAAGGCCATTTACCCTGTCACGAAGTAAACTTACAGCCGCCGGATGTAAACTCGTCCACAAGTATGTCCTAACAATCGGTCTAAATTCCTGGCCTCTGGCAATGCTGAGCAGGGTTGAACCTTTTTCTAAAGTTTATATCGTTTTTCAATTACAAATTCCACAAACCCCTGTGATAGTATCGAAAAATGTGTCCTAACATGTAGAAAAGGTAGCCGGCTCTCCATATACTGTTCCCTCCTACCGCATTATTACTTTGAACGTATTCAATTTTGTCACAGATTCCATGTTTTTCGCACTCGAAATACAGGGATTCCCTGATAGACCTACGCTTCCCACAGACCGATAATATCTTATGAAAAACATAAAATCTTACACCATACAATTGAGGGGAAAAGAAGAGAAAATCATATACAAAAAACCAGGGGGTTAAGATTAAATTAATATGAGAATCAGAGTTGTTCTGGCAGATCGTTACAAACTTATAAGAGAGTGTCTGCGCGCCATACTTGAGAAAAAGCTTGGTATGGAAGTAGTGGGTGAAGCAGGTGATGATGAAAATACGGTGCGACTCACCCGAGAACTTTCACCGGACATAGTCATTACGGATGTTGCTATGCCTGGCTTAAATGGGGTCAATGCAACTAAACAGATTACGGATCAATTCCCTTCCATCAAAGTCATTGCCTTATCCACGTCCTCCAACAAGTTATTTGTGAAGAAAATGCTTGAAGCCGGGGCGTCAGGCTACTTGTTGAAGGTATACACATCAACGAAAGACCTCGAGAACGCCATAAACAGCGTCTTAAGGGACGAGGCCTACCTTGGTCCTATGGTTGCTGGTGTCGTTCTTGATGACCACATAAGGCATACGCAAGCGAAACAGAATCGTACAGCAGTACTGACGATGAGAGAATGCGAGGTGCTCCGACTTATAGCAAGCGGTAAATCATCAAGGGAAATTGCTTTCACGCTCAAAAGAACCATTCAAACAATTCATAGGTGCCGTTGGCAAATTAGGGATAAGTTGAATATTCACGGCGTAGCTGGGCTTACAAGATATGCAATTCGGGAAGGACTGACTACTGTGAATTCTTAACTTTTGGTTTGTGTAGCAAGCATTTAGGCAAACGTTTGTTTTCCTTCTCACGCTCGGGGCTATTCGAGGGCCCATTTCTGCCGTAAAACCTGATAAGACTTATGGAAAATGAGTGAGATTAGCAGCGGCTTTCTCTAATTTCTGCATCATCCTCAAGCTATAAATTCCACAAACTGCTGTATCAGTACTGAAAAAAGGTCATAACATGCAGAAAAGAGGGCCGGCTATACATATACTTTTCCCGCTTACCGCATTATTACTTTGAACGTATTCAATTTTGTCACATGTTCCATGTTTTTCGCACCAGAAATACAGGGTTTCCCTGATAGGTTTACGTTTTTCGTAATCCGATACATATTTTAATGTTAAGCAAAACTGAAGAGCCATTTTTTGAGGGCCGTCCGGCTTATCAAAAAAGCAAAGGCAGAGATCGCCATCCGAAGCGGAGCCAGTGGTTAAATACATTAACATTAAGTAGAGGACAAATGAAAAAAACAATCATAGTAGCTGGGAAAAACAAACTTGACATAGGCGGACTGAGATGCTGCTTACAAACGCAGGGCTATAGTTCAATCCTTTGTAAAACGCTAAAGGAACTTATTGTAGAACTGAAAATCCTGCCAGTTTGCAATGTACAGGTGTCTTTAGTAATTATTGAGCCACAAATGTTAATAGGTACTACCGATGATTTAATCGCTGAGCTGAGTGAATGTGCACCGGATGTCCCCTTTGTTATGCTCGATGGGGCTGATGCGCTTCTTTCGGTCGAAGAGTTACTTTCTGGATCAATGCAACATCTAACGATAATCGGTTCTGAATTATCCGAGTACATTTTTAGAACCCAATGTTTGAATATTCTTGGTTTCGCTAAGGCCGACTTAATGGAACTGGATGACCGGACGCCGGATGCCCAAACTGTTCTAACGATATCGTCTGCAATGGTTGAAATCTCAGACTTAGCCACACGAATGGACAGGCCGGAAGTCACCGCCCTTACGGAGAAGGCAATAGATTTGCTTGAGGACGTTCAGCTTAATAAACGCTGTGTTATGTCAGACGCCCACAAGGAATCATTGTTCGGTTTAATTGATGATATAAAACGGCATGCGCTAAACGACAATAAAACCCTTAAGACGATGAATTGAGCCGAAAGGCGAGAAATGGCAGATGAAGACGATATAAAACAGCATGAAGATGCAGACGGTATAGAACAACGAGAAAGCTCAAAGCCGGAAAAGACCAGCAAAAAGACTTCAGGTGGTATTTTGCGGTGGATAATAATGTTTGTTGCGGTAGCTCTTTGCGGCGGTGCCGGCTTCGCACTCGGCCGATTCTTTGCCGGTTTCCGCACGCCCGAGCAAGCCGAACATTCTCAAGAAGAAAAACCGGCTCAGACTGGATACATAGAAGCAGGTGGTTCGGCACCAGACTCTCAAAAAACCTGGTACTATGATTTAGATCCTCTTATCGCAAATCTTAATGAACCTGGCATAACACGCTATATTCGAACGGCCCTAACGCTGGAAATTAACTCTGAGGGTGACATAAATAAAGTCCGCGTTTTTCTTGACGAGAAAAAACCCATTCTGACAAACTGGCTTACTGTGTACCTCACAAGTCTGAGCCTTGAAGACATCAGAGGTGACAAGAACCTCATGCGTATTCAATCGCAAATACGAGACGCTTTTAACGAACAACTTTTCCCCGATTCTAAACCTCGTATCAAGCACATTCTTTTTAAAGAATTCGCCATCCAGTGATTCACTGATAGCTATTTGAAAGTCTTGTATTATCTCGGCGAAGCCATAGTTTAGCTTGATTTAGATGAGAAAGCACTGAATTGCGGTGGCAACGTTTCATCACGAGGGAAACCATTTTATTTCAAATCGTATGCACTGTTATCCCGTGACAAAAAACCCGTCACCGGAGCAATATTACAAACTTCAACAATATCTGTGTCTCGGTAGCATTCGCCAACAGCCTTTGCATGGCCATCGCAATAAGCCACATTGGTTTTGCCGCAATGCCGATAACCCTGTGTCCCGGCCGCCCTTCTGAAAAAGGCTACATCACCTTCACTTGGCCAGGGTGCCCTCATAAATTTGTTCGCACCGCCTGCCCACTGGCCATCACCGAAAAGTGCACATTCGCTCGGCTTTCCAACCATGACTGCTCTTGCGGGGGTAACGATACTTTCGAGTTGGCCGTGACCTATGTAGCTGGTGTTATAATTGTAGCCGGTGTAGGGGTCCGCAAACCAGTTGTGGCTGCCCTTGAAAGACGGACACTGTTGTATTTTCTCAATCGCTTCGCCCTGCCATAATAAGCCCGGAATTACTTTCTGCTCAAGAGTATCCCAGTTTTTAATCGATGTAAAATCCCAGGCATAAGAAATGAACATAGAATCTACAAGTTCACACATATAGGCGATGGGATAATAACCGTCGTTGTCACTTACATATACCTGTGAAGCCAGTGCCATCTGCCGTAGATTGCTCAGGCACACTATGGCTTTCCCCTGTTGCCGGGATCTGGCCAGCACCGGCATCAGAATTGCCATCAAAATAACCACGACGGAGATTACAACCAGCAGCTCTATCAGTGTGAAACCTTTACTTCGCATTTAACCTCACCGAGTTACGGGCATTTCCAGGTGCATTCAAGCCAGTGGGAGGTAAATATGGCAAAGTCAGCCATATCAACTCTGCAATCTTTATTCAGATCACCCACAGGGTACGGATGTTTATAGTCGCCGCAACAGCTTACATCAGCGATGGCATCTACCTCCGTTGTTGCGCTGCTACCTGGATTATCTTCTATCCGAACATATTGAATCCAGTCCAGTCCCAGTACACCTATGTCGAAACCTGTTCCGCCAGCTGAGCCGCCATACATTTCAATCACCTCTGCTACAGTCTTGCCGTTCAGGTCAGCAGTTGTCAGGTTGGGGTCAACTGGCCGGGTGGGGTCAAGCTCATGGCCCCAGATGTCATTGACCTCGTCCCATCTGTAGCTTGCGGTCGGAGCAAAGCTGTCCGCATAGGGGCCTGTGGAGAAATAATACCAGTCATTGCCGTCCTGGCTGACAGCGACAATGCCCGGCTCAGTGGAAACAAAGGCAGTAACCGTAGCTTCCTCTGGATTATCGTTTGTCCAGCCCTGACCCCCACCGATTATCAGGTAAGCATCCCCGTAGATAATAAAATCTATTCCGTGAGGATTATTCTCGTCATTTGCAACGCGATGATTGAATTTGACTGTCAGTTGGCCGCTATTGCCCACAGTAACTAACTCGAAAGCTCGAAAAGGAGGATAAACTGGTACAACAGGGACATTCTCATCAACCGGTATGTACCAGCCATCGCCGGTTGTTTTTAGTGTAGGTCTTCCCAAAGCGCTATTAGCGTCATTAAAAGGTTGGCCTGTAAGCCAATCGTTGCCTACTCCAGACCCCTGAACGTAAGCGATAACTTCTACTGCAAAATCATTTGAGTCATAATCCAAACAAGGCGCGGAAATCGGGATCTTCGGCAAATGAACTGGGGGCCAGACACCGGTAGTCTGGTGGGCCCAGCCGTCCCAGGCTCCATTTGAGAGCTCTCGCTCAGCGAACACTACGTCCGAGGTTACCCAACTTTTCCCATCGTCACTGATGAAATACGACCACCAATCTGTCGGCCAGCCATCTTGGCCAATATTCGAATAGGTAGCATAACTAACGGTGTTTAGAAAAACACCGGTCTGGGTATAATCCAAAGAGCCAGCAGCCACCACAGCATCCATCAGGTCTTTACCGTATTTTGGACCATTATTCCACCGATATCCAAACGCATAGCTGTCCACTCCGAAATCAATTACAACTACCGCCTCATTGATGCCGCTTCCGGCCCAGTACTCTATCATAACATCATCAAACGTATAAGCACTGGCACCTGCAGCAATTACAAACACCAAAACTGAACTCACCAATCTTCTCAAAGCCATAGTTTTTTTCTCCTTTCGCACTATCCGGCCCTTATCGCGAGGGCTTTTGAGAAATAAAAAAACCGCCGTTCCCGCAAGAGGAACGACGGTTTCGATCACCTATAAACCAAGCTCTAAATCGGCTAGCTTACTTTATACTTAAAATAAGCTTCTCAGAGCTGGAGAGCTTACACCTGTGTTCCAGATCGCGAGAACACCTTATATGGTCAACTAACTACAGGCAGGTTTTCTGACTCGCGCCTTACCTTGAGATTCCTTCCCATTCGCCTATCGCGAACAGTGGACAAAAATATCTCTCGGATTTCCGAGTGGTATCGGAACAGGCGCTCACAGCGGCGCGACCATCGCGGATTTTAACCGCGTTCCCATTTAACTATCCCAGAGCACAGAGCTTTAGGACCTGCAATTAGGTTATATTCTTTTCAAAGAGCAAAGTACCAAGACCTTATCAACTCAGGCGGCAGATGTCAAAAAAATAAATGTTATTATTTTATCATCTTCTCATGATCTAACGGGGCAGATGCAAATAACTAATGGAACAGTCATTTCTACAAGTTCGCACGTTGCTCCTAAAGTATCGCCAGTTATACCACCGATCTTTCGATAGCAGTAAGCCGCAAACAATATCGTTACGACCAGTGCGGTACCGGTGGCTGCAAGGCCTGCCCAGCCGAGCGCCAACCAACCTACAACCCCACCTGCTGTTATGGACCAAAGAGCATTCAATATCGTTCGGTCTTCATAAAAAAGTGATCCTAAACCTCCTTCGGCTCTCGCGTATGGTAGGATTGACATAGCAATAACTACCGCACATCGGCCTGCTACCGGCATCAGTAAAACGGTAGCTATCAATTGCGGTTTGGTAACAGACGCCACAGCAGCGACTTTCACTAAGAGTACAGATACAATCGCAATAACTCCCATCGCGCCAGTGCTGCTGTCTTTCATGATTTCGAGGGAGCGCTGCCGGCTGCTTATGCTCAAGAAACCGTCTGCAGTATCAGCCAATCCATCAAGATGTAATCCGCCGGTCAAAATAATAAGAGTAACAACTATTAGTACAGCAGTGACCAGAGTAGAAAAGAGCTGTGCCATACACCAGGCAATTGCACCCGCTAAAGCTCCTATAAATAATCCGACCACCAGGAAGAACTTAACACTGCGAGCAAGCTCACATTCGTCTCCGGCCCAGCTTGCCGGAACAGGCAGAATCGTTAAAAATTTTAACGCCGCAAACAAAGGTTTCATTTGTCAGCCTTTGAAACAGAAGCCTCTTCGAATGTGCTTATCTCAGTAAGAACTCGCACCGCAGCATCCACCAGATTCATTGCCAGCGCCGCTCCAGTACCTTCTCCCAGTCGCAGATCCAGATCAAGAAGAGGATACTTACCGAGTCGACCGAGCATGACTTTGTGGCCGGCTTCCGCGCTGCAGTGGGCAGCGATGATATAATCTGTACATACGGGCGATAAAGCCTGGGCAATTAAAGCACCAGCGGTAGATATGAAACCATCCACCACAACTGGCTTGCACTGGAACGCTGCACCCAGGATCAGTCCTGCAATCCCGCCGATTTCAAAACCGCCGACTTTGGCGAGCACATCTATACCGTCTGATGGATTCGGTCTATTAACTTCAAGCGATCTTTCGATAACTCCTATTTTGTGTTTAAGCCGGGCATCGTCGATTCCGGTACCCCTGCCGGTCACCTCAGCTACACAAGAACCGGTTATAGCAGCCGCGATCGCACTGCTCGCGGTTGTGTTTCCAATACCCATATCACCTGTTCCAAAAACATCAGTTGTGTCAGCCAATTCCGCGCCAACCTCGATCCCGATTTCGAGACATCTAATAGCTTCGTCCCAGCTCATTGCAGGACCTTCTGCGATGTTCTGCGTACCGGTAGCGATTTTCCTGGATACGATTTTGCCAGCCTGTGCAAGGTCACTCAAATCGCCCGCAACTCCCATATCAACCACAACAACCCTGGCATTATTCAGCCGGGCCAGAGCATTGATTCCCGCACCGCCAGCGACAAAATTGCGGACCATTTGCACTGTTACTTCTGATGGGTATTTGCTGACGCCCTCGACCATAACACCATGGTCACCGGCCATAGTCACGATTACTTTTCTTTGAATGGGTGGCTTTATTGAGCGTGTGATCCCAGCAAGGTCCTCTGCCAGGTCCATTAGTCGTCCCAGCGCCCAGTGAGGCATTGTCAGCTGTTCAAGACGAATCCTTGCTTTCGCTCGCCATTCACAATCTTGTGGTACGATACCGTCAACTGTTTTTTTCAGCAGGTCCATTATTTCGCTCCTGCTTTAAGATTAACGGGATGCCGGACGCCACAAATATGACGGTGTCTGCACCAGCAGCTATAACTTGGTTGCATCGCCCGACCAGACCCGTATAGACCCTTGCCATTTCGTTGGCGGGCACTATACCCATTCCAACCTCGTTGGTGACGAAAATTACATCCCCGCCAAACTGCCGGGCAGCACTAACTAACCTTTCAGCCTCTTCTGCCATCTGTTCTTCGGTAGTTATTGCTGATTCTTGTCGGCACATCAGGTTACAGACCCACAGTGTAAGGCAGTCCACCAGCACAACCTGGTATTTGCCGGAATCAACTTTGTGCATTGCTTCAGCAACATGCACAGGCTCTTCGATAACCTTCCAGCTTCGAGGCCGTTGTGACCGGTGTTTAGCTATGCGGGCTTTCATCTCATCATCCTCTGGAACGCAGGTGGCTATAAGGCAGACCCTTTCTGAAAGTTCTCTGGCTTTTTTCACCGCCAGGTCACTTTTTCCGCTGCGACATCCTCCTGTGAGCAGCGTCAACCGGCCCATGCAATCTACCTTCTTTTTTTCAAGTGACATGTGTCATTTAAGGTCTTGATTATCGTTGTATCGCCGTAGTGCTCTAAAACCGTTATGCTTGCAGTGTCTAATACGAAAGAATGGAAACTTTTTGCCGGCCATCCGCAAAGATGGCAAATAATAATGCGTAATGACCCTCCGTGGGCAATAACGGCCACAGTACCGGAAATAGTTAATATATCGTCAAGTGCTTCAAGTACACGGCTGCAAAATTCCTGGACAGACTCACCGCCAGGGAAAACAAAACTGAGCGGCTCATCAAGCCACTTACTCATTTCCTCAGGATTTTTCGAGCGGATTTCATCGAAGGTAAAGCCCTCCCATTGACCGAAATTGATTTCGTGTAATCCCGGTACAGTGCTAACCTCAAATTGATGTGGCCTTGCAATTATTTGTGCTGTTTCGAAGCTTCGACGTAGAGGACTGGTAAATATAGCATTTATGTGCTCATTGCGGAGCCTGTCTGCGATGAGTTGGGCCTGGTGCCGGCCCTTTGCAGAAAGTGGCATGTCGGTAACGCCTAAGTAGCGACACGCATCATTTTGTACCGTCGCACAATGCCGAATTAAAAACAGCTTTTTCATCTTTTCTACAGCCAGCGCCCATCAAAAAAAACCAGCCTCCACATTGAAGGCCGGACTTTCACAAATCGCCCATAGGCCTTCCCTCGAAGGCATGCCTTTACAGCATGTCAGGTATCCTGACTTCCGGATTTTCCTACTTGCCAAGGCCTTCCCAGCACAAAGCCAGTGGCCATTACTGTGGCGTTCGTCCCCGGTTACAGTGGCGGGGCCGTGCTGGATTTTCACCAGCTTCCCTTTTTATTTATTAGCTGAAATCTTATTACCTTGACTAAACAAGGTCAAGAATTTTTTCAGGGATCAAAAAAATAGTGTGTGACCAGATTTTGTGGCAGGCCTTTGTCATTGCAAGCCCCGACTTGTCGGGGCGTGGCAATCTCAAAACTATTAATGCACGAGATTGCTTCGGTCGCTTCGCTCCCTCGCAATGACAATGGCAGATAAAATCCTCTCAGGAATACGGTTACGCAATGCCACAGAAATTAGTCACACACAAAAAATAGGTCATGACGAAGTTTTTCGATTTGGCCTTAGAATATCCAAATGTTCAACATCCCAGCAATGCGTCATTTTTTCCTTGATAGAATACAATAGTGTGGGTACACCACTGTTCAGCGAAGGTTCAGATCTGGTGTGCGTCCTGAACGTTTTATATACCTGCACCAGTCTCTTTCAAACAGCATGTTCCGGCATCACCGTTGCTCCAGAAGGTCGTATGTTCGAAACGCGCCCCGATATCAAGACATAGAGATATACACAGTTAAACTCCGATGTTTTTACAGCTATTGTATCCGTTGGCTGGGAGCAAATGGTTTCAGAATATATTCAAGCTACAAAGATCCAGGGTGTCACCCAAGATACACTTTACGAACATGCTTTATCCAAATTGTATTGTTCCTTATCAAGATCTTGGGCTATTCTTTCGGACGTCCTTATTATCAGAGACAATACGATGGGAGTTTTTATTCGTGTGTAGATGTAGGTCAATGTCCTATTCCAGAACCTTCCACGATTGGATTTCTGGGACTTGGAGCCTTAGGTGTCTTAGGTTTTGGGAAATATAGGAAACAAAGGAAGAGATAGGTTAGTGTGGATAGAGAATATCTTAAGTCAATGGAATAATTATGAGTTTAAGAGACGAAGGAACCATGAATTTCTGGTTAAGCCATGAACACAAAGACTGGCCCACTAACTCGTCCAGTTACAATTTTGGCATGGTAAGGCACAAAGACATCTCCGCCGAAGCGACCAAGCATCCTGACAAGACAGTGGAGATAAAACTTATTCGCCCATTCTATGAAGTCTCCACTTTCCGACAGCCTATATCGTTATGTGATGAGCGTGGTTTGTTTGTGGTGATAACCTGGAAAGGCATGGATGTCAAACTCTATCTCAATGGGCAGTTGGTGGAGACGAAAACACCAGAATAGCAACTGTTAAGGAGATAATCATAATGGACTGGGGTCCTTATCAAGCAGTAGAACGAATTGATATTAAACCTAGTAAACTTATTTCTATTCCGCCATCTGGTCCTTAGGGACCGACTTGGTTCGTGCCGGTCTGAACACCCAGCTCGCGTAACACTTTAATCGGCGAACAACTGAACCCTTGAGACCGCCTTCAGCCCCAAGATGTGATGAGCCGACATCGAGGTGCCAAACCTCCCTGCCGCAGGCAACTAAGACTGTCTAGGACGGGCTTAGACTCTGGATTGGAAAAAGACTATTGCCGAGTCAGGCCTTGGTGAATACAATTTAGCCAGATGGAAGCTAACATGTGGAGGGCTGCCCTGTGTAGCCCAGTACCGCGTCGATGCAAGGGAATTCCCCATTCCGTCTTGAGGGAGAAACCTATGGCTAATATGCCTTTGCTTCGGATTACACAATACAGAGAAAATGCAGATATTTTCCATGTCGAAGTCGCATTTGAGAGTCCGCATGTGCCGCGACAGACAGCCACATCAAAGGTGACCTTTGAGTTGACCAATCAGGAACACGAACAGATCAGGTGGTACTTAGAGGACTATCTCCAGTTCCCCCAGGACCCATCGCCGATGATAGCAGGTCGCATTGAACAGCGTATGGCAGAGATTGGTAAGAATCTCTTCAAGGCGGTCTTTCATACAAGTGAGAATGCCCGTGATCTGTGGGTTACCGTGCGCAGCAAGCTCAACGACACTCGTGTAGAGGTTGTCACATCGGTCGAAGACGCCACTACTATTCCTTGGGAGTTACTTCGCGACCCCAAAGCAGATGCCTGCCTGGCCCTAAACGCAATCTCATTCGTTCGAGCCCATCCTCAGGGGACCAAAGCACCAAAGCTGCCAAGCCTGTCAGGCGAAGAAGACGCCATCCGAATTCTGTTGGTCATCTGTCGGCCACGCAAAGACGAGGATGTGCCCTTTCGGTCCGTTGCGAGTCGTCTTATCATGGGTCTCACGGCCGAGACCCACCAGCGATACCAACTCGATATGCTCCGCCCGGCTACGTATACGTATGTGCGTCTGGCTGAGGTTCTGCGCAGAGCCAAGGCCAACGGTAAACCTTATCACATCGTGCATTTCGATGGCCATGGCATGTATGCGGATATAAACAAAGGTACATCCGTGTCCGAGTGGCTCAAGAAGCAGGTCCCGTTCATGCTTTCCAGTCAGCGAACCGGCTCGCATGGTTACCTGTTGTTCGAGAATCCCGAGCATGATGAGAATACCCAACTGGTCGATGGCCCATCCCTTGGCGAGCTCTTGGTGGAAACCGACGTTCCGGTTCTGGTTCTCAATTCCTGTCGCTCGGCATATGCTGATCCGAAACGGATGCCGAACAGTTCTACAGAGCAGGAAGCTGAAGATCCCCATGCCAAGGTGCGGGCATTGGGCTCGCTGGCCCAGGAAGTAATGGATGCAGGCGTGGCGGGCGTCGTGGCCATGCGATACAACGTCTATGTGGTGACCGCAGCCCATTTCGTTGCTGATCTCTACGAGACTCTCATGCATGGTCAAACCCTGGGTGAGGCCGTAACAATGGGCCGCAAACAATTGGCCGCCGATCCGTTACGCGAGATTGCATTCGAGCCCGTGCCATTGCAGGACTGGTGCGTGCCGGTCGTGTACGAGGCCGCGCCGATTCGTTTGTTCAGACCAAAGGCCGATACCGACAAAATGAAGTTCACGATTGATACGGGCAAGGCCAAGACCCATGCCAAGAGCTTGGATCCGACGTTGCCCAAGCGGCCGGACGCCGGGTTCTACGGCCGCGATGAGACCTTACTGGCCCTGGACCGAGCTTTCGACAGCCAATCCATTGTTCTTCTTTACGCCTTGGCCGGTTCTGGCAAGACCGCGACCGCCGCCGAGTTCGCGCGGTGGTATGTGCTAACGGGTGGCCTTGATGGTGGCCCCGTTCTGTTCACCTCATTCGAGCAGTACACGCCCTTGCGAACTGTATTGGGCCATTTCGGCCAGATGTTTGCACCTACCCTGGAACAGTCAGGCATCAACTGGCTCGCCATCACCAATACGAGCCAGATGAGAGACATCGCCCTGCAAGTGATGCGCCAGATCCCCATCCTCTGGATCTGGGACAATGTCGAGCCCGTCGCCGGATTTCCGAAGGGAACAAACTCGGAGTGGAAGCCTGAGGAAAAGAAGGAACTGGTAGATTTCCTGCGCGATGCGCGTGACACGAGGGCCAAGTTCTTGCTGACCTCGCGTCGCGATGAGCGGGATTGGCTGGGTGACCTGCCCGTTAAAATCTCCATTCCACCGATGCCGATGCAGGAGAGGGTCCAGTTGTCCAAGGCTCTGGCCGAAAAGCATGGGTGCAAGATGACCATGGTCGAAGCCTGGCGCCCGCTACTGGTGTTCACACAAGGCAACCCCCTGACCCTTACGGTCCTTGTCGGTCAGGCCTTGCTCGACAAGCTGCGAAGCATTAAAGACTTTGAAGCTTTTGTTGAAAAGCTTCGCGCCGGCGAGGCATGTTTTCAGGACGAAGCGGCCGAGGGCCGATCGAGGTCCCTCGCGGCGTCACTTAACTATGGATTCGATAACTCCTTCAGCGAGTCTGAGCGAAGAATCCTAGCCTTACTGCACTTCTTCCAGGGCTGCGTCAATGTGGATGTGCTCCGTACAATGGGGCACGAAAAGGTGGATTGGTCGGTACCTGAGTTGCGGGGCTTGAGTAGAGAGCATCTTATGCGTATCATTGACCGAGCCGCTGAAATTGGCTTGCTAACCGCGCATGGTGGTGGCTTATACAGCATCCATCCTGCCCTACCCTGGTTCTTCCAGAGCTTATTTGAGGACACATATGAAAAGCGAACTGGGCTTGAGAACGTCGTCACACGTGCATTCGTTGGGGCCATGACAGATCTTGCACGCGTCTTATCGGTCGAGTATGAGCGAGGCAATCGCGAAATCGTCGGTGGGCTTCAGGCAGAGGAGAAAAATCTATTGCATGCTCGGCGGCTCGCTCGCGCCCTTAATTGGTCAGATTCTGTCATAAGGATCCTGATGGCGCTCAACAGACTGTACGACCACACAGGTCGGCATCCAGAATGGAGAGAACTTGTAGACGAAATTTTACCTGACTATCTCGACCCAATTACCTTCCAGCCTCAATCCGGCCATGAGTCCGACTGGGGCTTCGTTGCTCAATGGCGCGTACATCTGGACATCAGGGCAATGAAATGGGAAGAGGCTGAACGGCTCCAACTTGCAGAGTTGACTTGGGCGCGAGAGCGTGCGACTGAGGCCTTGAAAATGACTCCCGAAAAACTCGACGCATCCGCCCGAGATGTCATAGGGAGCTTGGGCGTATCACTTGCCACTCTGGGACAGATTCAGCTTCAGCAACGAAAAATCGATTGTGTACCTACATACGAAGAGGCCATGTCGCTAATGCACAAAATTGGCAATAAGAGTAATGAAGCTAAAGTGTGCCAAAACTTAGGTGTCGCGTATATGGACGTTCCACGTTTGCGTAACCTGACTACTGCTGAAGACTGGTTTAAGCGAGGAATCGGCCTTCTTGCGGAACATGACAGACTCGGGCGCGGAAAGTTTTTCACCTCATTAGGGAATGTGGCGTACGAACGTTTTCGTGAGGCACGTGACTTAGGGTGTGAGACGTCGGAACTCTTGCAGCATCTAAATAAGGCCTTGGGTTTCCATCAACAGGCGCTGGTGACACTTCCCCGAGATGCAGTGCCGGATTTAGCAACATCACACAACCAACTCGGACTCCTGTTCAGCGACGCATGTGAATATAATAAAGCTCTCTCCCACTATCAAGAGGCCATCAAATACAGTGAGATACAACAGGACTATTATGGTGCAGCTAGATCCCGCGCAAACGTGGCTAATACGCTGGCCCGTATTGGCCGTTATGAGGACGCGATGGACTACGCCCATGCGGCACTCGGAGCTTTTTCGGCATTTGGACCTTCTGCGAAGGAAGATATTCGACGAATCCAGGAGCTGATCAGATCGCTACAAGACCGGCTGGCCGGGTCAGGAGGCAAGAAGAGATGAGCCCCTACCGCTGGATACCGGTGAACCCCATCGTGTTTCAGAGGAGAGGCCTATCGGCGAAGTCTGATCGGGCATTTGTTATCTGGCATTTACTCCAAGATGGAGCAGGTGTGTTTTCAACACCGTCAAGAAATCGCTGGGAGAGGCTGGCATCACTTGCGTCAGAACCGATGAGCAATATGGCCACCAGATCCTGGAAGACATCTGGATAGGGCTTTGCGAAGCGTCCATCATTGTTGCTGACGTCACTGGGAGGAATCCAAATGTCTACCATGAGTTGGGAGTCGCCCACGTCCTCGGCCGGAGAGTTATTCTGATTACCCAAGACGTAGGTGACATCCCCTTCGACACACGACTCTATTAACAATCTCTGGTCATACACCTTACCTTCCTCAGGAGGATACGATGTTCCCTGAACATCCCAATCGGAAGTCCATTTTTACTTGACTTTGCCCAGGAGAAATGGCATAATTAAATCGTTCAGAATTGATGCGAGGAACTAAACCGCTTCGCGGTGGTATAGGCGTTCAGTTTTGTGACTTCATTTCTTATATCACTTAGCACTCCTACGCTTTCGGCATTTCGTGATCATCCGTTAAGATTTCTCTGACAGGACGCTCACCGAGAGTGTCCAAATCTGTGGTATCAAACAGAAAGGACTTATTATGTCAGAGTTACGAAAACGAATGATCAGGGATATGCAGCTGCGGAATTTTTCATCCGGGACACAACGAGCATATCTCAGGGCGGTAGCAGGTTTGGCCCAATACTACAACTGCTCGCCAGACACAATCGGAGCAGAACAAATCCAGGATTACATCGTGTATCTCTTGAGCGAGCGTAAGCTCGCGGTGGGTAGCTGCCATGGCATCATCACGGGGCTTCGGTTCTTCTACACAGCGACGCTCAGACAGGATGGAGCAAGTGTCTCAATCCCACAAATCAAAAGAGAAACCCGCCTTCCACAGATCCTCGGCCCTGAGCAGCTGGAACGTGTATTTGCTGCCCCACGCAATCCCAAACACCGGGTCCTATTGATGACCGCCTATAGTGGAGGTCTTCGGGTCAGTGAATTAGTGAACCTGAAGGTGACCGATATTCATAGCGACCGGATGATGATCCGGGTAGAGCAAGGCAAGGGAAAGAAAGATCGCTATACCCTTCTATCAAAACGCCTGCTCGAGGAACTACGCTGCTACTGGAAAATAAAGCGGCCTACCGTGTGGTTGTTTCCGGGCATTAGACGGGACGAACCATTGTGTGCTCGCATGGCTCAAAAGGTCTATGCTCAAGCAGTTGCAAAGGCCGGTATTACCCGAAAAGGTGGAATTCATACCTTACGTCACTGTTTTGCCACTCATCTGCTGGAAGCGGGGGTTGATATCCGCACCATCCAGTTGCTGATGGGCCATAGCTCCATCCTGACTACTGTGCGGTATCTGCAGGTAACCAGCAAAACCTTGCAGGGAACACAGAGTCCGCTGGATCTGCTGGCGGTTCCATCTGATAGGTCAAATCAGTAGAGGTCTACCCATGCCGTCCATTGCCCTACAGACGGCAGGGAGCCTTGAATCCGCGAGACCACGCTATGAAGTTGCTGACATCTTCCGTGAATATGGCCAGCAATATAGGCGTAGTCATTCTTTACCGCTGTCTGATCTGAAGGTGATGCACGCCATCGAGGTTTGCCGCACAGCGTATCTCGGTGGACACGTGGAACGATGCGACCGTTGCGGATTTGAAAGGATTGCCTACAATTCCTGCCGTAACCGTCATTGCCCAAAGTGTCAAGCCCTGGCCAAGGCAGAATGGCTCGAAAAGCGCAAGGCAGAGCTGCTGCCAGTGGAGTACTTCCATAATGTTTTCACTATCCCACACGAGCTAAATCAAGTCGCACTGTATAACAAGAAGACTGTTTTTGATTTGTTGTTCAAAACGGTTGCAGAAACTCTTCAGGAATTTGCCAGCAATCTCAAACATGACCTTGGTGGTAAAATAGGATTTACTGCGATTCTACATACTTGGGACCAGAAACTACTCAGTCACATTCATCTTCACTGCGTCATCCCAGCGGGTGTTCTATCTTCTGACGGCAAGCGCTGGATACACTCCCGGAGGAATTTCCTGTTTCCTGTGAAGGCACTGTCACGGGTTTTTCGTGGCAAATTTATTGATTATCTTAAGAAGGCTTTTGTCAAAGGTAACCTGATATTTGCCGGGCAGATAGCCTATCTTGCAACTGGAGAGAACTTTTTACAGTTAATCACCCAACTCTGGAAAAAAGATTGGGTGGTCTATTCCAAGGCGCCTTTCAACGGTCCTGGAAAGGTGCTTGATTATCTGGGCCGATATACGCATCGCGTGGCCATTTCTAATCATCGCATTGTGAAAGTCGAAGCTGGCCAAGTTACCTTCCGGTACAGAGACCGTACTGATGGTGATAAGTGTAAGCAAATGACTATATCTGCCCATGAGTTTATCCGCCGGTTTCTGTTGCATGTAATTCCAGATTCATACAAACGGATCCGCCATTTCGGCTTTCTGGCCAACCGCTGCAAAAAGCAGGAACTGGTAAAATGCCGAGAACTGCTTGGTCTATATACCGATCTACCATCGATTCCTGCAGAAACGATGCAGGAGAAAATGCTGCGGTTGACTGGTGTGGATGTGACAGTCTGTCCCAGTTGTAAGCAAGGTCGTATGAGGTATGTTGTAGAACTGCCAATGCTTTGGGTATGCGTTTGGCCGGATTTACAGGTCATGCCAGAAATACTGGATACCTCATGAAAACGATGATGCCCCGATTATATTTGCCTGTCATAGCTAAGCCCTTCCAAAGAGCAATGAGGGTAGTCTGTCGTTGTATGCCTATATGCTCCCTCGCTGTATGTTTTTGGCCTCCACCAACACCTACCCCAACCGGCCTTGACTATTGGCAACGCCCACCCAAACTATGTCCACACCTTTCTGTCAGGCAAATTGTGCTTTTTACAATCCCCATAGAAAAATAGTGTTCTCCCTCCTGCACCGGGCGGTAGCACCGCGAAGCGGTTTCGTTCTTCGAGTTTAATCCGAAATGCTTTCCTGCTATTAACCTCAGGTGGTATCTCAAAACCAAAGGGACTTTTACGGATGAGCCGTCTTCTCTTGAACTGCATTACGGATTAAACAATATACGTAAGCTAAACCTTTTTCTTCTGTTCCAAAACTGATACTGAACAGACAGGTAGTTCTCGTGAGTGCCGTACGCCATCGTTCGAAACTATCCTGCTCTATGCCTCCTGAGAGTTAAACGCAAACTGCTACGCTTGGGTACCGTCTTAATTTGACAACTTCGATCATCTGTGATATGATAATATTTGTATATTGGGGATTTGCTAGAAAAATCCGTCAACGCGTTAGCTAGATCGTAAGAAAATGGGATTCTGTACTATGATAAGGCTGTCAATGTGATGGCATGCCTTCTAGGTTATGCAACGGGCAAAATAGAGGCATTTGGCCCGTATAAGGGGTGAAAGTCGTATTTTTGATTTCATTGTTGGAGGTATAAAATGAGTACTTTGGAAACCATGCTCGCTATAATCTCAGTTGTTTCATTCGGTTTAGCTGTTTTTTCATTTGTGCGAACTGAGATAAAGAAAGCGAACGAGCGAGCGAAGGTTGAAGTCATGCGAGAAAAGCTGAATAATCTACAAGGTGGATTGGCCAGTCTTTTTTATGCCGCAGATGGCATGGTCCAGACATCTAAGAGATCTGATGCAACACTAAGCGAACTGGGAAATATGGCAAGGATTGTTAGGGGGGATATTGGTACACTCCTAGGCGGGGTAAGAAAATATCGGATTAGCCTCGATAAATGGAGGTTCGGTGTGATGATACCAAGTGATAAGGTTGAAGAAATGGAAATCGAAGCGCCTAAAGCAAACGAGAAGGTAGTGGAGGAATCCCCAACCGATGCAGGATCAGAGCCACCTTATCCTGTCAGGTGAGGTCAAGAAATGGCCAGGCGTTGCAGTAGCGGTTCAGGAAGGTCAGGTCAGCTTACAACCAATGTCTGCTAAGACTTTGTAATGGAGCTTAAAAGCAAGAGAACGATGAAAAGGTACAGAGACATTTTTGGCAGTTTGTTTAGCAAGGGACAAAAACAGGGCGATCGTGCTTATTCTGTGGCCTTCGGGACGTTGCCAAAGAAAAGAAGGGAGGTTTAATCATGGCAAGTATGAAAGACTTTTTCAGTAATTTGTTTGGTAACAGGCGGAAACAAAATGTTGGCAGGTCAGCGGTAGTCCAACCAAAGCAGCCTGCCACGCGGCCTTACTTGCAACGTCAGCGTGAGGAGGAGCTATATAAGCCAGGCGACATGATTGCAGGCAAATACGAGGTTCATCGTAAGCTTGGTAAGGGCGGATTTGGCATCGTATATTTGGTATACGATCGGGAAGTAAAGGGTATATACGCCCTTAAGACTTTTAGGGACGAGTTTCTGCCTGATGCTACCGCCAGAGAGGCGTTCAAAAAAGAAGCCCTTTTATGGGTGAACGTGGAGGCGCATCCTTTTATTCTGGTGGCCAATTGGGTTGAAGAGTTTTCCGGCCGGCTGTTTATCTGTATGGATTACATACCACCTGACGAGAGAGGACGGGTGAGTCTTCAAGACTACGTGCTTCATTCCAGAGGACCATTGGATATAGAGCAGGTCTTAGAGTGGGCAGTCGAGTTTTGTTATGGGATGGAGCATGCTAATGCCCATGGGATTAAGTGCCACCGGGATATAAAGCCCCTGAATATCCTGATTACACCGGATGGGATACTGAAGATTACCGACTTTGGTCTTGCGGCAGGTGCGGTGGTGGCCTGGCGTGGGGGAACGTCGCTGGCGAGTGTTTCAGCAGATGGCCGCCCGGGCTGCTCACTCATGCAGGCAGAAGGTAAAGTGTGTTGCGGAACACCGGGATATATTGCACCAGAGGTATATAGGGGAGAAGGTGCAGATGTCCGCAGTGACATCTATAGTTTTGGCTGTGTGCTCTGGCAGATGGCAAAAGGTAGCCCTGTTTCTCCGTTCCATGCCTATGAGGTTCAATATAGAGGTGATGAGCGGGCCTACATAAAGGAATATCAGCAGAAGGTGTATGAAAAGCAGAAGGCTGGTCGTGTGCCTGCTGTGAATAATCAACTACAGCCAGTAATTGAGCAGTGCTTGATGTTTACACCGTCTAGGCGTTACAAAGATTTTCAACAGTTGCGGCTGGAGTTAGGGCCGATATTTGAGCGGCTTGCCGGCAGGCGTGTATCCATACCAAAGACCGGTGAAAAGACAGCTGCGTTCTGGATCAAAAAGGGCTTCAGCTTCGACTCTCTTGGCTGGTATGAGGAGGCGATAGATTGCCACAATAAGGCCATTGAGATTGACCCACTAAACGCAACCATCTGGAACAACAAGGGCACTAGTTTTGCTCATCTTGGCCGCTACCAAGAGGCGGTTGATTGCTACGATAAGGCCATTGACATTTTCCCAAGAGAAGCAGGCTTCTGGAACAATAAGGGCAACAGTCTCGGTGATCTTGGCCGGTATAATGAGGCGATTAGCTGTTTTGATAAGGCCATCGAGATTGACCGACGAGACGCACCGGCCTGGTACAGTAAGGGCAGTATTCTAGCTTCTCTTGGCCGCTACCAGGAAGCGATAGATTGCTGTAATAATGCCATTGAGATTGAAGCAAGATACGCACACGCCTGGACTGTTAAGGGCAATAGTTTCCTTTATCTTGGCTGCTACGATGAGGCGATAGATTGTTTTAATAAAACCGTTGAAATCGAACCACTAGACGCGGGCACCTGGAACAATAAGGCCGGCGGTCTCCTTTTACGTGGTCGCTACCAGGAGGCGATTGATTGCTCTAATAGGGCCATTGAGATTAAACCAACATACGCAAAGGCCTGGACTAATAAGGGCAGCAGCCTCGCTTCTCTTGGCCGCTACCAGGAGGCGATTGATTGCTATAATAAAGCCATTGAGTTTGAACTAAGAAACGCAGAGGCATGGTTCAACAAGGCATTCATAGAGGATAAAATTGGGAATTGGCGGGATGCGGCAAAGAGCTATCGCAGTTTCATAGATTGTGCCCCATCGCAATTTGCCCAGAAGATTGCACACGCCCGACAGAGATTGACGGAACTGGAAAAATGATGAAGGACTTGTTTTTGGTCTATCGGTGTATCGGCGAGAGGAGCGGACAGGTTGGCTGAATCGGCTGATGTGATGAAGGTTATTATAGTTGATAAGTCCGGGAAGATAGAAACCAAAGAGATTGACTTTACTCAACAAGAGATTCTGGTCGGCCGTAAAAATCCTGAAAAACCTGATTTTCAGCCGACATTCGGTCTTGAAGACCTACGTGTAAGTCGAAGACATGCGATTATTCGTAGAGAAGGTAATAAGTATTTCATTCAGGTCAGGACCTCGGCAGCAAGCATGGGACGCTTATAGAAGGTCAAGAAATTAAAGGCTCTGGGGCGGTGGAATTTGTACCGGGGATGCCGGTAAAGATAGGTGATGCAACCTGGACCGTGGTTCCCAGCAGTTGGTTATTCGTCTACTGCTACAATGTGATCGTATCTGCACCATGTGTAGAAGCAATCAATTATGCGTCTTACCATTGCGGCACACCAATTATTGGCTCAATGACCGCTTGGAATCTTGGTCAGCGAAGTTCACACCCTTTACAACTGAAGCTGCAAGTGGAAGGATACAGTGACCCCTGTGATATAATGGTGCCAGCTCTTGGTCCAGGCTGCAGAGAGTCCTTAGAAGCACCAATCATTCGCTTACATGCGGCACCTCGATGTAGCGCCGTAAGGTAATACTGGACATAGTGGAAGCAAATATTAACTGTCCTGCGTTGTCCCCGAACAAAAATTAAGAATAAAGCTACGACTGACGTATCCTCCGTATGAAACAAGATATGGAGGCAAGCTTTGCACGAGCAAAACGCGTCTTTGTAATGCTCAGAAGATTCAGATTTGGTGTGAGATCTGAATTTTTGTCTATAGAATACCAAGAACCCTCTTTTGGTTGATAATTCTACAAATCCGCAGAAATATTAGACTACTTTTTGAAATTGAGTTGACACAAAAGAAAAACAGGCATATGTTTGTATTTGGTCATATGCTTATCGCGTACGCGTGTAGTTGAGACCAATTGCGTGTTCCATGTGCTTGAAGAACTGGTATGGATGAACTAACCAAGTATCAGGAGCAATGTCTTCTCCAGATAGATCGTTATATCGAAGAGCATAGGCACTCTCCAACTCGACAAAAACTATCGGAATTGTTGGGGCAAAAGAGTACTAACGATGTCAACCAAATATTAGAAGCACTGCAAAAGAAAGGCTACATAAAGCTCGACCCACCGAGGCAGAAAAGAAATATTGTTATTCTTAAACGACCCCGCAGACAGATGGACCTCCTTGATAAAGATGATAAAGCTTGGAGGTCAGAGATAGAACCATGGCAGAAGATAAAAATGACAAAAAGATTAATGGGCGTGGGGGGATGCTAAGCAGCACCGACTTCAGACAGCGTGTAATTACGAGGGAAAAGGATAGCGATTATGCAAAGCTTAAGGAGTTATTTGAGAGCCGGAATTGGGATGAACTTAGGAATGAGAAAAAAGAAAAGAGTTTCATCTATGAAACCTCCTACTTAAATGCTTATATATTTAAGCATATTTCACCAATCCTCAATTGCGTGAGACCAACATTCATCTATTCGTGCGTAATGGTGTGGACAGCGTAAGCACATTATAACAGTTCGTGTAGGGTTCCCAATCATAATAACGGTCGTATACAGACCCTGAAACTCGCGGGAGTCCCTATACGCTGTTCACACGCAATTGTTTGAATCTCACATTATGCGTGAGCATGACATATATGTACACCAGCAGCTTTCTTGCCAGCGCAATCTTTGCAACCTTTTTCCCTTTCCTGATCAGCAGCCTCTTATGAAATCTCTGCATGCCCGGTGAATGCACTGCAACCTTGAATACAGCCTGCAATAGGATCCACCTTAACAATGTGTTTCCCTGCTTGGTTATATGTCCGTATCTTATACTCTCTCCAGACTGGTATACGGATGCTGTTATCCCTGCATAACTGCACAGCTGCCTGTATGTGCTGAACCTTGAAACATCACCAATCTCTGCATAGATTAACAGGGCGCTGTATGTCCCAATGCCTGGTATGCTCTTTAGCATCTGCACTTCTGGTATTGTCCTTGCCTGCGTGTCTATGTATGTGTTGGTTTCCTCAATGCACTGATTTATATGCTCTATCAGTTCCAGGTAATGGTTCATTGCAAACCTGTACTGAGGTTTCAATGGAACATCTTTGAGGAACTGCATACCTGTTTCTCCAAATATATTGCTTAATTCAATGGTTATGCCAACTCTGTGCAGTATTGAGTGAACCCTGTGTTTCACACTTGTTCTCAGTCTTACCAGGGAGTATCTGTGCCTCACTATGGTTCTCAGCTTTCTTATATGCTCCGGTGCGATGTATGCCTCAGGGAGCATATTGGTCCTTAACAGGTCTGCCAATACCTTTGCATCTATCCTGTCTGTCTTCACTCTGGCCTCTGCTATAAGCTTGACCTTTGATGGGTGTGCTAAGTGTACATCAAAGCCTTTCTCTTCAATCTCCTCGAATACTGGCTGCCATACAGAGCATGCTTCTATAACAATTTGTGAGTCTTCCGGCAGTGATTCAAGGAACTCGTCAAGCTCTTCCTTTGTGTTCAGGAAGCTCCGCTCCTGAACTATCATCCCAGACTTGTCCATTACACAGGCCTGGTTACGTCGCTTGTGTACATCCAATCCTATGTACATGAAATACCTCCTTACCATATTATTGGTGAAAAGGAGGTTTCATGTTATCATAATAGATCCATATGATGTGCTAAATCTAACCCCTTACTCATACGACCTGTCGATAGGCGATGAGGTGTTTTCTTGTAGGCTTGAAAGTCGGAGCTCATTTGCTCTGGGTGATGAGAAAAATATCTACAAGATGGAACCAGGAGAAACGGTCATAGTGAGAACGGAAGAGTATATTGCTCTCCCACCTTGTTATTCAGCAACAGTTTGGCCGCGGTTTGATCTTGTAAGGGAAGGCATATTTCAAAGTATGGTCAAGATAGACCCTACCTGGTATGGCCAGTTAGGAGTTGCTTTAACAAACCTTTCACCGGCTGAGTATCCAATATGGAAAGGAAAACGATTTGCAACTCTAATTATATATGAACTCAACACAGAGACCGACATAAACTTGCTACGGAAAGGTCAAACAATCAAACTTGATCAGAGGGGAGGTCCGCAGGAAATAAATATCGAGGAAACCGTCGCGAACAAGGTAAACCAAAAAATTAGGAAAAGCAATCTGAGAGGAAAGTGTATAATTGAAAACGGGCATCTTGCCATCCAAGCGGTGTTAGATCGAAAGGAGCTTGAATTTTTGAGAGACCTCGACGAAAGCGAGGAATGGCACAAAGCAGTTGAAGATGCCGTGAGAACAAAAAGCTGCGATGCTTTAGGATTACCCGCGTTGGATCTTCTTCTTGAAAGGCCAGCAGCCGGTGACGAAACGAGATCCCCCAAGCGCCTAACGAGGGACGTTGTTGCCAAAGAAGCGTCTGAATGCACTTCGGAAGCACTCTCTAGAATGGCGGTCGAAAAAGGTAGACCTTTTGAGCTTATTGCTAACATACCGATCCTGACGGAGAAATATGCAAGGGGGCAGGTGGAAGTTGAGCTTAACAAGGAAATCAGCAGGATGATATTAAGAATCATGGCAATAACAGTTTCGCTCCTCGGGTTTATTTCTTTGGTTGTTGCGATAATTGCTCTTGTAGCTCATTATTTGAAATGGGAGTTTCCAAAGGAGATAGATGTATTTGGTACTCTAGTGGTAGCAATAATAGTGATAGCTATAGTTCTTATTCCCATCTTGGTTTATGTCTTCTCACTTCGTCGGATCCCAAGGGGTATCGCACAGGCTAGGAAGCAAATTGTGGAAGTCAATGATAAGCTCACGAAACAACTGAAAGACGTTGACGAAAAGATGCAAGATAAGACCACAAAACTTTGGGAGGAAATCGAAAGTATAAAGAGCAGACTGAAAGTGGCCGAGAATAAAAGGTGAAGGACCGAGGGTTTAACTATAAGTGAGGAGTTGAGAAATCGTGCCAAGTTATGTTTTGGAGCATATTGATATAGAAGTTAATCATCGATGCAATCTGGCGTGTCGGCATTGTTCTGCGCGTGCGGCTAAAGGGAGGTTGACAGAAGAATTAAGCGTTGATGAAATAAAAAGTATTATTTCCGAAGCGAAGAAACTAGGGCTGAGGAAGGTAGGTTTGACAGGAGGAGAGCCGCTTTTTGATTTGCCAAAGTTAGAAGCTGTTGCGCGATTTTGCATAGACGAACTAAAAGTACCTCTGCATACGCACACAAACGGAACACTCTTGACCGAGGATATGTGCCAGAATGATGGAGTTTTAACGTTTTTTGAGTCTATCAGCGTTACTTTCTTGGCAGGTGATGCAAAAACACATGATTATATGACTAAAACAAAAGGGTCTTTTGAGAAGGCATTTCGCGGGGCTGAGATTGTTGCAAGAGCAGATCTGCCACTTACTTGCTACTATATTCCTACCCACGGAACGTGTAAGGGTTACAAAGAGCTAACACCAAAGTTAAGGGATATTGGAGTCAAACGGATTCGAGCGATGGCGCTCGCACCTTCCGGCCGTGCCCGGCCTATTTACGGAGAAACTGCCCCGCTTGATGATGAGATGCGAGAGTTTGAAAAAGACCTCTTGGAGGCAGGTCATAAGTTAGGGATTCATGTGGAGGCCGGGTACTGCACGCGGCTAAGCATGCCAAGGTTAGCGGTTCTTAGCGGTCATGAAAAGTGCATGTCAGGTATTAACCGTGTTCATATCAATTCAAAGGGTAATGTTTTCCCGTGTACGGCAGCAAGTGGTGTCAAGGAACTGAGACTTGGAAACTTACAAAGAAACGGTTCTCATTTAGAGGATATATGGTTTAACTCTGAGATTATCGAACTCATTCGGGAAATACACAACGGCGGGATATCAGCATGTGCTGAATGCTCGAGAAAACCAAAGTGCCGAGCCGGATGTACTGTGAATGCCTGTGGCACAATGTTAGAGGAAACGCGCGCGATATGCCTCCTAGACAATCCTCGGTTGAGGAAGCTGGTTCTTACATGAAAACCAATAGAATGCCGATCCCACCGAATCATCCTTGGGTGCCTCTTGCTGTTTGCGAAGCGAGTGGCGGTTACCTTAGCTATTTCTATAGCGATGAGTTGAGTTCGCTGCCAGTCCGCGCGGTTACCACGGTTGGAGACAACAAAGTAGACCCGAACCTTGAAACAAAGACATACGGGCTATTCTCTCTGTGTAACAAGAATATGCGCAAGAGTATAGTAATGCGTGGGTGCCGATACATTTTTTTCATAACAAACAGAAAAGGCCGGGTTCTAGCCGGTCTATATCTTGTCAAATGGTACGCTCCAGTTTCATTAGATGACGATGATTTCTGTCTGGCGGCTGACAGGATATGGTTTGTGCAAAATCCTATTCCTTTAATAGACGTAGATAAGGCTTGTGGCACAAATATTTGCCGTTCGTTTCGAACTTACTTACATGTTGATGCTGAAGGATGTAGAAAAATAGAGAGCTTTCTCAATCGCGAGTCAAACGCTACTGGTTCATACCTATCTGAAATTGGTCGTTTGGAGAGATTCAATCTAAAATACGGCGGCTATAAGTATGTTACCGCCAAGGTAAAAGATTCATATTCCTGGGATTGCGACAAAGTTAAGTCCATTCTTAAGAATGCCATGAGGCCAGTTTCAAAAAATGTATAGATATATTATTACCCTTTTTCTTTGAGAAGATAGAATGAGTAAGCCAAGAAGGAGCATATTCATCTCTTACCAGCATAAAGACCAGATGAAAGCAAAAGGCTTCCACTTACTGCGTTGGGCCAAGAACGTTGACGTGGATTTCGTTGGGCGACATTTGTTAGATCCAGTGAAAAGCAAAGATGAACAATACATTAAGTCTGAAATAAGAAAGCAAATAAAAGGAACCTCCGTGACAGTTGTACTCATCGGGAAAGATACAAAGGAAAGCGAGTATCAGCCTTATGAGATAGAACAAAGTCTGGCCAAGGAGGCACCGAATGGAATCCTTGGTATCAAGTTGGACAAATCAGTGGCTCTACCCAAAGATTGTCCTGTGGGAAAGCTGTTGCACGACGCCGGCGCTGAAATTATCGATTGGAATCCCAGTAAATTTGGTGAAGCTATCGAGAGGGCGGCGTTAAGCGCGGGACGGGCCTTGAAAATAAAACGTACTCCACCTGGTATTCCACGTGGAGGGAAAAAATGCATCAGATAATGAGAAAATCATACAGTTTGGGAGCATATTGACATTGAAATCAATCATGAGTACAGCCTAAATTGTATTACTACTTACGCTAAGTAAAAACGCAGAAAGAATCATATAGTATACGTACACCGAGAAGACAATACTAAGTTCTTGTTAATCAAAGACTTGTGGTTCACGAACTGGTTGCTCTAAATGCGTAAAAAACTCTACGTTCCTACTTAGTACCGAAAAAGCGTGAATACCATAGAAAGGTCTTGATGGAAAAACAGCAAAATAATCGTCGTCGAGCGATAGATGATCTGATTGAGAATGTGAAAGTACAAGACTTCGTCCCCGACGAAGGAAGTCCGGCTTATGTATTGAAGAATGGTAAACCTGTTCATATGCCAGCTTACGTGCCTTATGTTGGACATGAATATTTTGAGCATCGCCCTCGTATCTTGTGCTATGCTATAAACCAGAATCTTTCTAAGCATCGTAGATGGTCGGATTCCTGGATGCAAGAGTGGGCTACAAATCACATGTGCGCCATCGACAGGTTAAACCATGCGGCTGAACTTGGAAGAGCTCTACCAATAAAACCATATGCTGAGGGATTTATCCCACTAGCTGCACTATTGTGTCTTCGTGCCAATGGAAACCGAAACTCAGATAATCTTCCAAGTACAATTGACAGGGTAGTGTCAGTGACCAACTTCGTCAAGTTTAGCACATCAGACAATGCATCAAGCTCTGAGATCCCTAATTCGTGGTGGCAGGAATGTGGTTCACGCTACGTACGAAATGAAATAGATATTCTGAAACCTGATGTCATCATAACTTTTGGCAAAAGGACATACACGGAACTGGAGAGAGTTCTTTTGGATATGAATTATCCAATTGATTCACTGCAGATCCACTATTGTAGGTTCCCCGGAAGAATACCATCCGAGAAAGTGCGGCCTGTACGAGGTGACGAAGAAGTCTGTTGGATACAAGACATACTTCCACTAACTTCAAGAATAGAATCTTACCCCGAATCGTTTGTAGATTGGCGGATGACACGATTTCCGGGATATTTCTTGGATATTGCAAAGGCATTGGATTTACTATGAAGCTCTGAAAAGGAAATATAATGTTATTGAATAAACAAACTTATTCATAGACGAATTGTGAGGCTGATATGTCTTCTAATCAGGAAGAATATGGAGAAAACTACAAATCACATTTGTTGGAGCAATACAAGCTCTATGTTGAAATGGCAGACAAAATTTCCGAACGCCGCCAATCTGCAAATTCGTTTTTTCTATCAGTTAACACTGTGATTGTAGGCTTGACAACGTATTTTACACTCTGTGGAATATCATACAGATCAATTATATTATTTTCTCCGATCAGTATCGCAGGCTTAGTAATTTGCTATATGTGGTATCGGTTAGTTCGATCATATAGAGACTTAAATACGGCTAAATTCAAGGTAATCCATGAAATTGAACAAAAGCTTCCATTAGCTCCTTATGATCTTGAATGGGAAAAAGTTGAGGGGGGCAAGAACCCAAAGTTTTATTTGCCTTTTACCCATATTGAAATTTATGTCCCCTGGGTATTTTTTTTGCTCCATATTTTTGTTTTAATTATTATTATGCTAAAAACAGTTGACATCTGTAAATAGGATGAAATACTCAGGTGGAGAAAGGGCAAATATATTTATATCGAGGCCAATGGTAATCGGCAGTGAATATGAGAGATTATACAAAGCCTCTGAAAAATTTTTAAACTTTTCACACTTAATATCATATGACGTTGCCACCAGATACACCCGGTCTTCGTCGGTGTGTTATTTAGGTCTGTTGATTGTTTTTCTTGAAGACTTTCCGAGATTGTTGAAATACCGGAAAATCCGTGCCAGCGGATACGATTTCTCTTGACACGAAAAAGCTGCTTTGTATATCATATTTGTTGATCATAAAGGTTCAGAACTTGTGCGAGTTCTGAACCTTTTTCCAAGCGCTAACCGACAATTCTCGCCCAAGATTTTTTTCTAAACCCGCTGATTTTTCTGGTCTTACAAACATCTCAAAGTTCCCTCACTTGAACTGTTTACCTTTTGGCTAAGCTTTATAAATCCACTTATTTCAAATCAATATACCAAACCTAATCCCCTTAATACAAACAGGTTACATCAATTTACCGTGCTCAAAACGTTCGCAAACCGCACACAAAAGTAACGTTTTTGAAAGGAGCAGAAAAATGTCTAAAAAAGCATGATCAAGTCAAATTGGGTTCTGGATCCGGGGAAATTCCTGTCTCGGCAGGAAGTGGACAGGCTGCTGGAGACAGCAAGAAAAAGGGCAGAGTTAGCAGTTGCCCGAGGCAACAAGGTTGCTGTCAGAGATTATTTCATAGTAGACCTGGCTCTGTCCACAGGGCTGCGAGTAGCGGAGATTGCGGACCTGAAATGCGGGGACATCTTCCTGCGAGAACGCTTCTGTGCACTTCTGGTAAGGAACGGCAAGGGCGGCAAGAAAAGGCTGGTACGGTTCAATGGAGCTTTCAAAAAGCATTACGAGGAATACATCCTCTGGAAACAAACCGTTGGCGAGCCTACAGGTTTAAGCGATCCGGTGTTTTTGTCCAGCAACACGGGCGGTCACATGACCACGCGGGCCTTAGAGAAGGCCTTCAAGCGGACAGCAGCCAGAGTGGGCTTGCGTTCCCATTACTCTATTCACTGTCTGCGACACACCTATGCCTGCGAGCTTTATCGAGCCAGCGGCTACAACCTGCGGCTCGTCCAGAAACAGCTTGGGCACTCCCACATAGGGACTACGCAGGTATACGCAGATGTAGTCGAGCCGGACATGCAGCGAGCCCTGGAAAGACTATACAACCCTGCAGCCAGACGGGGATGAAGTTTTTAAGGCACAATTGCAAATACTTACATAAGGCAACACAAACGGGAAATCTGCGGTGGTTGTATGGCTCTGGCGTGGATTCTGAAGAAGCTCCTGTTTGGGAAGGCCTTTACTACAGAGAGAGGGCGAATAAAGCTTTTCGGCAGGATGGACTGGACGATGTTTCCATCCCGTGCTTTGGCCTTGAACCTGCAAATGATCGGCGAGAAGCTTGGCGAGGAATTCGTCTACAAGCTGGGCTATCAGGCTGGCAAGGACGCAGCCAGGGAAATGGTCAGGTATATGGGGCTCAAACCCAGAGGCGGATGGGTAACACAGAAGGTGGTGATTGCCACGCTCGAATTCATCGGCTTCGGAAAACCAGAATTCATTCGGGCAAAGATCAGAAAACACGGCCGCCATCACATCATTGTTCATGTTCGGGACAATCCTGTCATCGAGCATGGCGTGAGGATGTTTGGTGCCAGGTCAATGGTGTGCAAATGGTTCATGGGCGTTTATGCCGCTCATGGAGAAATGGAATTGGGCGTCAGGCATGTGAAGCTCAGGGAGAACAGGTGCATCGGATTGGGAGCCCCATATTGTGAATGGGAAACCAAATGGTAAAGGTTTGAATGGATTCGCCAAAAGGCTGATTGCCACGGTGGGTAGACCTATTATCCGGCATCTCAGTGAGCTTGCTTGCGAGTCGCTGAGGCAACCCGGCAGCTGGCGTTGTCTGGAGATAGTCTATCAAAACAAGCCCCGAACGTTGCTTGACCGCTTTTTTCTGAGCAGCCGTTCTGCAAGGGGAGCAAGGAACAGGCTACAAGTCCTGCAGGAGGAAATCTACAGGTGTATCGAGCAGCATAGCCTGATTCATAACCCTGTCAGGCTGATCAGTTTTGGCTCAGGGCCTGGGCATGAGATTCTTATCTGTCTGAAAAGACTACGAGGGAATGTGGCTGTTGAAGCCACCTGTGTTGACAGGGACCCCAGTGCCCTCGAACGCGGAAGGTTACTGACTGCCCAGAAGGGCTTGAGCGACTGCATCAAATATGTTCAAGGAGATGTCCTGCGGATGAACCTGACTATTGCCAAATACGACATCGCCATCCTGTCAGGCCTTATTGACTACTTCGACTTTGATGCAGCCGTTTCAGTTCTGAAGACAATAAAAGAACAGCTTATGCCTGGCGGGACCATGCTCGTCGCGAACATGAGACGGCACTATCTTGCCTCGACAATGAGCGTTCTGGGAAACTGGAACCTGGTCTACAGGGAACCCGAGGAGGTTGAAACCATTCTTGCGGAAAGCGGATACAAGGAGATAAAAGTCTGGCTGGAGATGGAGAAGGTCTTTTGCATTGGCAAGGCAACAAAACCTGTTTAAGTAGATTTTGGTTGTGAGAGATAAGAAGGTGAAATTGGAAAAATATAAAAATAACGTAAGTATCGTGATGTGTTCTATTTTGCCGCTTTTTTACTGGCAGCCGGATGCGCAGCGTGTGCTTAAACGCCTTTATGAAGTGCCGTCAAGGTAACTTAAAAGCTTGGAAAGCAAGAAGAGTTATTTAAAGGTTAAATGACGTAGGTAGGATTTTAATGGAGGATTATAAAAATGTCTGTAAATCGAACAAGCATTGTTTCAGTTTTATGTTTGCTGGTAATGCTCCTTTGTGCCGGTTGTGGGGACAGCCTGAACATGGCAGGTCCTGGAAGATCATACAGCTGGCTCACGGATGAAGAGTGGGAAGCAGAACAAAGAAGGCCAAGAACCAGTGCCGATCTTAATGATGATTACTGGAAAACAGAGCATGAGATTGAAAAACTAAAAAGTCTTAACAAGGAACTGGAGCTTGAAAATAGTTTGAGAATAAAAAGGATGCAGCTGGAGCTAAAGCAAAGAGAGGCTGAGCGAAAACTTCGGGAGCTTAATAAATAAGGTCATCTATCTGCCGTTATAAGGGTTAGGTTCAGCCTCTGATATAGCCGGCTTATGAAGGGGGCTATGTTTCACGCTGTAACGGAGGCTGGATACACTGTACCAATGTAACGGCTACAGCAAAGTTCTTGAGAATCCTCCCAAGGAATATAACCCCGACCGTGGTATAAAGAAGGCCATATGATCAGGTTCTATTCTGAGCCTGAAGTGTAGATTGCATCCATATTATTAAAGATATGGCAACGGGACGATTCGCTTGCTCATAGCAATCGTATTCCTTCTTTCTGTGCGTTCAGCAACGCGCCACGTTTACCTTTCAACCCAAGCCATTCGTCAGGCGTGTAACAGAGCAACTCCATATCATGGCTACTATGCCAGAGGTCGTAGAGCGGAGCACCTCTTTTTACAAAGGGAACTCCTGAAAAATCATCTGACACGATGACGAAGTCAAAATCACTCGTGACAAAGTTGTCTCCCCTCGCACGGCTGCCGAAAAGTATCAAACGCTCGACGTTAAGACGTCTTTTCAGCGCTTTTGCAAAACGCTTTGCCGTCACAAGTGTTTCTCGATCCATTCCAGCACCTCTTTAGCCGACGAAAACGTGCGGGAGGCGATCGCCGAGTCATATAATGCTTCCGGCGGCTCCCCGGCCGCGCTTGGATAACATGTGTTTACGTACTCGGATGTCAGGTCCCTCAGGAAGCTGTAGAACTTATCCGGCAAACGACATGTTTTAGCCAGATAGATGAGGGATTAGCTGACCATCTCTGGGGCCTGAGGGTTTCGCTTCCGTTTCAGAACCAGGGTCTTTAATGCCTTTTCAACAGCCTGTTGACAGAAAAATACTGCTGCATAGTGTCGCTCCTGGTGCAGATTGACCTCGGCTGTTTGAAGGTCCGCCTTTGCCTGCTTCCACCATACCTCAATCTCAGCCCTCATAGGAAATGATTGATGGGTTGGCTTAAAAAGCTTGTGTCAAGTTTGTGTTTGGTTTATCTCCGTACCGATCCTGCTTGATTAGCATATGCTACAAAAGGCCCATCATCCGCAGCCCGAAGACATGGCACTTTTTATTCTGTTTACCAATTAAAAGTCTTGAGCCTTGGGGACCGGGGCATTATCCATGTCTGAGCATTTTGATCTTAAAAAGAGAATATACGATCTGTATAGTTTTGATGCTCCTTATGATCTGGAACCGGGAGGGTTTTCGCTTTCCTGGCGGCATTATGGGGAAGACGGTGATTCACACAAGAATTTGCCGCCGGCAGATACAGGAGATGAGGAGAATGAATTCAAAGGCCTCGACCTCTTGTTAGAGGAATCTGAACAAAAGCACCATTTTCGGGAATTCGGCTTCGGCAGGCTCGAACGCCGGGACGAAACCAGTGGTGGCCGGCCCAGACCATCACCGGTACTGGGTACCACTCTTTCGCAGCGAAAGAAACTGCTGAAGGAACGCATCGAGGAATTGATTGAAGACATTGCCAAAAGGGAAAAGCTCGAAGAGCAGATGCTGGAAAAGGCGGGGCTGGAGACCTCGGGCCTGGAGTTTCTTCTCGGCGGGACGAAGCAATTCAGCCTGGGCAGCTATCCTTCGGTTGATATGAGACGGACCAATCTCGAAAGGGAAGTCCTGACTCTTAAGAAGGCTGGCTGGGATGAGCAGCTTCGCTGCTGGAGGGACATTGTGACATTGAAGAAGGAGCTGCGAGAGGTTCTGGAGGAATATCACCTTATCCTCTCCGCTGAAGGTTTATGAATAGCAGGTGGTTGTTATCGAAGTTGACGAGATTTGCAGGAAACTAAAGCCGGTACTTGGCGTGCAGATAGATAGACTCTGGTCTCTTTATCAGGCTGAGAAACCTGAAGGCAGAAAATGGATACACGTAACCTTGCTAAAACTTTTACAGCAACACCTCAATCAGACCTACGAGGACAAAAAACTTCTATTACCACCTCCTCCAAGAGAACTGTGTATCTGTGATTACGAACTTGGCCATGTCTGTTATGGAGAAAATACCGCGGATTTACCTTTCGGCCTGAGGGAAAGCGAATGGATTCAGCATGCAGGTCTTTTCGGCAGGAGCGGCTCAGGCAAGACCAACGTCGGCTTTCTGATAATCCTTGCTCTGATGGAGAAACGTAAATCATTCCTTGTTTTTGACTGGAAGCGAAATTACCGTGACCTGCTCGTCTTCTGCTCCAATATGCTGGTCTTTACCGCAGGAAGGGACATCTGTCCCTTTTATTTCAACCCTCTGATACCTCCGGAAGGCACATCCCCTTATGTTTGGCTGAAGAAGCTTATTGAGATAATTGCGCACACTTACTTCCTCGGTGAAGGGGTAAAGTATATACTCCAGCAGGCCTTCGACCTGGTATACAAAGAATTCGGCATTTATGAAGGCAAGACAGACGTCTATCCTACCATGGCTGATGTTCTTATCTATCTTGAGAACCTCAAACCTAAAGGCAGACAAGCTGAATGGATGAGCTCAACCCTGCGGGCAATCAGCACGCTCTGCTTCGGTGAATTCGGAAATATTCTGAACGTGCGAAAGCCATTTCCAATGGAAGAGCTGTTAAGAAGAAACGTCGTACTTGAGCTTGATGCTCTGACGAATTCAGACAAGACATTTCTAATTGAATCGCTACTTCTCTGGCTGCACCATTATCGGCTGGCAGAGGGCAGGCGTGAGGAATTCAAACACGCAATAATCATAGAGGAGGCCCACCACATTCTTTTAAGAGGAAAGCAGGAGGCATCCGGCGAAGAGCAGGTGACGGATATCATACTCAGGGAAATCCGGGAGCTTGGAGAAGCGGTTGTCCTGATAGACCAGCATCCGAGTTTAATATCGAAACCTGCCCTGGGTAATACCTATACCACGATAGCCATGAACCTCAAGCACAAGGATGACGTCCTGGCTGCCTCGAACGCAATGCTTTTGGGCAGAGGAGAGCAGGAATATCTCGGTGAGCTTGA